>Ga0247815_10000012_pt1 | contig 272604 bp, 229 predicted proteins | sample UWRJL194509B1_FD_181014 | JGI IMG/M metagenome (GOLD analysis project Ga0247815, IMG submission 181014) | Plant litter microbial communities from Arlington Agricultural Research Station in Wisconsin, United States - UWRJ-L194-509B-1 | ecosystem: Environmental > Terrestrial > Plant litter >...
GATGAAACATGACCTGATCGATCTTATAACGGTCAGCAAACATCGTTATGAATTTATCGCCTTGTTGCTCTATGCTGTATGATCCGTTCATAAAAAGGTGGCTGCAACATGCGTCGATCACTTCAGAAAAGGCGAACGAAGACTTGTCCAAAGTGAGTTCTTCGCTGGTTAAAATAGTTGTGATCAGCAGGTCATCAACCAACGAGCTCAGCCTTTTTGGATGCCGCTCGGCGCTTTTGGTTAGTAGTGCAATCCGCTCATCATCTATAAGCTGCTCATTCAATATCCGATTCATTAACTGAAGCGTGACCCGCATGCTGGTGACCGGCGTCCTTAACTCACGGCTGGCAAGAGCAGTGAAATCATCTCTTTGCTTTTGAAATTTCTGCTCCAGCGCTAACGATATTTCTTTCTCCTTTCGTAGACTGATATCGTTTTGGACACCAATATAATGTGTCACATGCCCATGCTTGTCCTTGATCGGGGCAATGTAAAGCTCATTGAAGAACATCGTGCCATCCTTTCTGTAGTTGATTAGCTCAACATGGCATTCGGTGTATGATGCTAATGCATCTTGTAATTTAAACCGCCCTATTTGTTCGCGATTATCAGCTTGAAGAAACCTGCAATTTCTGCCTAATATTTCGTCTTGGTGGTAACCAGTCATTTTCTCAAAAGCCTCATTGCAAAAAATGATCGGCTTATCCTCCCGTCGGGCATCGGTAATGACAATTCCACTTATAGATGCACTAATCGCTGCAACCAAAAGTTGCCCTTGTCCTTCTATTGTATTTAATAGCAATGTGTTGTCGTAATTCAAGTGTTTATCTTATAAAGTGAAAGACTGACAACAGAGATAAGGTCTTTTTGTAACAAATAATTATTTAATTATCCGGATATGCTAACTAACATTTATAAACAATGTTTCGTAACGTCTACATTTACCCGCGTTGATGATCATTAAGTTTTAGGTTTTGTTAGCTGACGTTTCACATCGAGAACTCCAGTGCCTGCAATACGGACAGCGGCTTTTAGCCTGGCGTGACTTACGTTCAACTCTTTCATCCAAAGCTCAACAGCGTATTCATCATCGATATCAATTGAACGGTTGTCGGCAATGGGCTTATTTAATTTTCGGTTCATGTATTGATAATAGCGCCCTCGAAGCTAACAGTTTTTCCGGATTCTTTTATACTCAGCTATCTTTAGTAATAATTTCTGGAAGCGATCTGTTATTAGCCTTCCACTTTTTGTAAATGGTTATTTTTTGGAGAGGCGTTAATCTGTTACGAAAGCCAAACGGCCGTAGTGGGCGCCTCAATTGGCAGTTGAGAAGGAAGTGGTTCTCAATGTCCTTAATGGTTTTCATTTAATTGAATTAGGGATGGCTAAATTACCCTTTAATTGGCCGATAGGGTTGAAAATATTACAAATCAATACACCTAAAAGCTATAAGAGACGCGGTGACATCTCTATCTCCATTTTAAAACACACCAATCAAGCCACTTATCTGGACAGACTAACCAGTAATTGATTAAGATGCGATAAAAATAGTCAAAGCCAAACATAAATCATTCTGGTGCTGTTTGTTAAATACAAAATTTAACAGAAATGAAAAAACTATTCACCTTAGTAACCGCCGCGTTTTTGAGTGTGGCAACACTTGCGCAGGCCGCTTCAGTAAATTATCAGGATACTATTCACAAGACCAAGACCGGAAAGCTTGACAGGCGCTACAATGCCAATAAGCACCTCAAAAAAAACGGAACAATGGACATGCGTTACAAGTCAAGTAAAAAGGTGGCCTCGAAAACGACTAAGGACACTACCAAAAAGATGTAACGTAGAAAGCCAGACTTAATCTGGCTTTCATTCTTGATACCTCTTATTTGTTCACTCTATTTTCAAAGCAGTGTGCGATATATTATTATTTACATTTGTTTTTGCTAATTATTTTAGCATAACTTTGTATAATGGAACCGGCAAAAAACAAATCATTCAGAAAGACATTTAAAACCCAACCAAAAGGTAACTTTGTAAATGAAACCGAACTTGGCCCTGAACTGACTGAGGATGAGTGTACTCCGCAACTTTGGGAGACGCTTAATTTTGTTGAAACCGAAGGAGATGATCAGGATGGTAATCAAGGTTTATAAAAAAGGAGAAATTCACCCTGGCCGGCCACTCGCCGGTTTTTGGGTTCACGCTGCTTTTGAAAGCCCCGGTACTGATTACGAGGAAGATCGAATCAGCCTTGATAATTACGTAAGCGATCACCCTAACGCCGTATATTACATCAAGGTGGATGGCGACTGCCTGGAATATTCAGGCATTGAAAGCGGTGATCTTTTAGTAGTAGATAAAAGCCTCAAACCACAAAATGGCGACGTGATTATCGGTGTGCTTAATGACCAGTATGTATTGGCTTGTTACCTGGAGTTTAACGATCGAAAATATTTAATGCCCGACAATCCCAAATATCAACCGCATCTGATCAATGAATATGACCGCTTTACAATTGAAGGAGTTATCCCGCATACTATCCTCAACCAAAGAAAGCAGAACCATGTTCGCGTTGATAGATTGCAACAACTTTTACGTGTCGTGCGAACGAGCATTTCAGCCTGAGCTGCGCAATAAAGCCGGTGTTGTACTCAGCAATAATGATGGCTGTGCAATTGCCCGGAGCCAGGAAGCTAAAGATCTCGGTGTTAAAATGGGAACGCCTTACTTTGAGTTAGAGAAGATGGTAGAGCAAGGCGAGCTATGGTTTCGCTCATCCAACTACACCCTTTATCAGGATATGATGCGCCGGGTTACCGGTATCGTTTGCGAGATGTGGCCGGAGATGGAAATTTACAGTATTGATGAAAGCTTTGTAGATCTGTCTTTGTTTCATGCCCATGATCTGCAGGCAATGGCAGTAGTTTTACGTGAAAGGATCTTACAACAAACAGGCATCCCGGTTTGCATTGGTATAGCCCCTACCCGCACATTGGCTAAGGTCGCTAACCGAACTGCTAAAAAGTTTTTTAAAGCTACGGGTGTATGCGTACTGGATGATGATAGCCGCACTGCTTTTGCTCTGGAGCACATGCCTATTGAAGATGTTTGGGGTATTGGGCCCAAGAATGCGGCTAAGCTGATCAAGATCGGTGTAAATACGGCCAAAGATTTCGCCGCTATTAATAATTATGAATATGTATGCAAACGTTTTACAATAACGGGTCTACGCACCTGGTATGAATTGAATGGTCAATCGGTTTTAGGCATGGAGTACTTACCACCGGATAAGAAAGGTATTTGTACCGGTCGCAGTTTTGGTGAAAAGACCGATGATTATCATGTAATTGAGGATGCACTGTGTGCCTTCGTGCAAAATTCAGCACCTAAACTACGTAAGCAGGGATCGTTTTGTGGCCAGCTGCAGGTATTCTTACAAACCAGCCAATTTGAAGTAGTACATAAAATAAAGAGTGCTGCTTATCACATGGATCTTGCCATCCCAACTAATATCACACAAGAATTACTGCGTTATGCCATCGAGTGCTTAAAACGCATTTACCGGCCGGGATATCCGTACCAAAAAGTTGGTATATTTATGACAAAACTTACCCCCGCTAACGCGGGGCAGATGTATTTGATGGAGGATAATGAACGCCGCGAAAAGATGCTCAAGGTATCTAAGCTGGCAGACAGGCTGAATGGTATGTTAGGTAAAGATATGGTGCGCTTTGCTGCCATGGGTTATGATAAGCCATGGAAAATGCGGCAAGGATATTTGTCTAAAAGATATACTACGAGGATAGAAGAGGTTTTGGTAATTAACCCTTTTATATTTAGTTAATCGTTTTGGCCTCGCACTAAATTATTACTACAGGAAAAATAAAAAGCAGCTTGTTAGTTTCAAGGTAATTGACCTTCCGGAGGCAAAGCATCAGCAAATCATTGAGTAATTTTGTTCGGTACAGGAAAAGCAGGATTCAATGTGTTATCTGGAAAGCTCAAGTTCATTAATGATAATCTATATCCTTTCAACACCTTCATAAGCAATATCGAAATTCAAATCTGCTCGCCAGGATTTCGAGCGTCAAGCAAAATTGAAACCTCAACGAACGATGACCGTGGCTCCTATGGGCTTGGATGTGAAGGTTATCAACGACGCAGAGCTTAACTTCGTCTACAAGGACACCATATTTAAATACTACCCTTGTACAGCATGGTCGTCTGGCAAAAACAATAAAAGATGGCAGAGGATTGAATAACCCAATCAACCAGTTAGAAACCTAAAAATTTAACTTTACTTACTATTCTCCGGCGCTATCAATCCCTCGTCATTATTAGGCTTATCTTTACGGTTTGTCGTGTTGATACGGGACGAAACTCGGACACGTTGCATCAGGTCATCAGGGAATGGCTGACATAATTCAAGCATTGAGTTTACAGATAAATCTTTCGATAACCAGGCTTTTTCCTTCTCCTTACTCAAAATTACCGGCATTCGTTTTTTTTCGTGTATCTCACCCACTATCTCATTTGACTGTGTAGTGATAATAGAAAACGATCTGTAGCGCGACTTATCAATTGGGTTAACCCATTGAGACCATAGTCCAGCAAAAGCAAATAGCGGTCGGTCTGTTAAAGTAAACATGTAAGGTTCTTTAATCACCTTTTTACCATCAGGGATTCGTTTCCATTCATAAAATCCGTTAGTAAGCACCAGGCAGGTTTTGTGATGCTCAACAAGCGGCTTCCATATTTTACTTTCAAGCAATCGGTCATCACGTGAATTAAAAGAATCGTAATCAACCTTAAGGGCTGGTGCGTGGTGTGGTACAATTCCAAAGTGCATGGGTTGAATAATTGCGGGTTCGTCAGCTGTGATGACCAACGTCTCATCGGTAATTGCAATATTATAATTTGGCGCAAAAGGCCCAACTAACTCCGCCGCATATGCCTGTAATATAGTTTTTTCAGCTGTTGATAATACAAATCTTGCACACATAATTATTCCCTTTCTTTTCTAAATTTTAAGAGCCCGTCAAAAACATGATCTATAAGCACAATCATTCTATTGATATTAACGCCAAAGGATTTTTCGGGGCTAATCGGGCTGCCTTTAAACATAATAGCTAAATCGGTTTCGCCCTCTTTAAAGTAACCTTTGAACCCTGCATATAACGCGCTGTCTGCCTTAATTAAAATTGCTGAAATTCTTTCTGCCATCAACCGGTTCCAATTGTTTTTTAAATAGGTTTGGAACTCATGAGTGGTTATATCAAAAAACAACTTAAAATCTTGCTCTTTCAGCAATACACGTTGATAATTATACCCTATCCATGAACTGTTATGAGGGTCAGGGTAAAAGAAACGGTTTGCAGCGCTTAATAATGCACCATTCAGCCCCGAGCGAATGCTACTACGCTGTTCTATGTTCAAATCAAGTTCCATTAAGTGTTGCGCTATTTCTTTTTCAAAAGCGTTTTGCGTATCTGCTTTGCGTGTTTTGAGGTCCCAATCCGGCACAAATTCATTGGCTTTAAATACTGTCATAATTATAGTAGAGAATAAGTATGCACGATTTTACTAAATAGTTCTTTAAGATCTAAAGCACCACCGATGCCGGCAACAGGTTTGCCGTCATACAGCAAGGTACCGCTGCTTGCCTCTTTGGTCAGCATTTTAAACGAATGATAAATCGCTTTCTCTAATATTTGCATTTCGCGCGGGTCCGGCTTATCATTTATTCTTCTGAAAATATGGCTTTCTGTTATAACCCGACGAATGGGCTCTTTCTTACGGATTGCGTTTTTTAATTTCATCTATAATAGGTTTAGTTGTAGCTTCATTATCGATTGAGTCAGACATCACTTTCCAATCTTCATTATTTTGCATTTCGCATAAAAAAAAGTTTAGATAACTATAAACGTAACTGAAATAAATTTTTCTATTAAGGTTTATTTCTAAACAAGTAATTAAGTTTATCTAATTTTCACTCGATCCACTAATTTACTTACGGTCAAGCCCATCAAGCTTACCCATCAATATCTGTACCTGGAGTTTCAGGTTTTCATTATCTGCAGCAAGGGATTTACCCGTTTTAATAGCATCATGTAGTTTAAGTGTTAAACATTCCATATGTTTTTGATATAATCCTTCATTTTCAATATACAAACTGATTAAACGAGCTGATGTATCATCGTCAAGAGGGGCAGTGTCATTCTCAATTGATTTCAGTACATCTATGATAATAGAACCATTACTGGTTAGCTTCGTCAATATTCCTTCACATTCTGGTTTCGGCGATTCCGTGGACATATAAAAAATTTTGTTGTTAATTTATAAAATGAAATTCTTGCTCAATGCTTTTTATCAATAATAAGCATTATAGATTGGTTAAGGGCCTAATACTTCACTTATGGCCAATCACTTTTAAGTGCATCCTTTAACATCCGCACCTACATTTTAAATGTCTTCCAGTCAATATTGCTTCTTTGTTAAATCAATTCAACTTTTATACCTTTATGATAACTATAACTACAAAATGCACCTCTTATTTCGAAAATTCAATAACGGAAAAGTCATCTTTTGTTAAACCACCTTAATCAATTGCCGTTATTACAATTGTAAGCCGTTCCGCTAAGATTAAAAGTTTTGATAATTCTATTTTAGCACGAGATTATTTGTACTTCAATATCTTTACAACTCTAATAGATTAGCATGTCAATATACCAAACGCCATCCAACGATACATTAAAAGCACTCGAAACTGCGCCAAATATGTACCTGGTATTATCTCCCGAACTAAATATATTGACAGCGAGCGATCTCTATCTTCAGGCCACTAAGCACAATCGTGAAACGATTGTTGGGAAGCACATTTTTGAGGCTTTCCCTGCGAATCCGAATCTCCCAGATGGCGATGGCGTCCAAAATATTAACGCATCGCTACAAATGGTGCTGAGGACCAAAAAGCCGCATTTTATGAATATTCAGCGCTACGATGTGCCGGATGCTAACGATCCCGGCAAATTTGTTCAGCATTACTGGGATCCGAGTCATACCCCTGTTTTGGATGAATGCGGCAACATCAGCTACATTATACAACAGGCCACAGATGTGACGGCTAAGATAACCACAGAACAGGCGCTTTCTCAAAGTCAGGGTCAACAGGAAGAAACCGTCAGGCAGGTTCAAAGCCTAAATGAGGAGCTTTCTTCTATGAACGAAATATTGCGAAGGAGCCAGGATAGATTGCAGCAGCTCAACGACCAACAGGATGTACAGATTTCCCACCGCACCAACGAACTCCGCCTCAGTGAAAAAAAGTATCGTTCGCTCGTCGAGCAGTCACCTATAGCGCAACAGGTATTCAGAGGCGATGACATGACCTTTGAACTGGTGAATGAAGCTATGCTCCAATTTTTAGGCAAGGATGCCAGTATCATTGGCAAGCCGCTGTTTGTAGGTGTCCCTGAAATCGTCGGGCAACCGATAGTGGAATTTTTATACCAGGTATACCGTACTGGTGAGCGCATGGAGCTCAAAGCTATTGAAACCACACTCTTACGAAATGGAAAGTATGAAACAGGTTATTACGACGTAAGTTACCGCGCACTTTATGACGGTGATCATATCACCGGAGTTCTGGGAATCGCGATTGATGTCACAGAACAGGTTAATACCCGCAAAGAAGTCGCTGAAATGAATGAGCGGTTGAACATTGCTATTGATGCCGGCGGTTTAGGCTATACCGAAGTTGATCTCGCTGCCGGAACAATGGCCAGTAACGACGCATTTAAAAATTGTTACGGGCGGGCTGCTGAAGATACGTTCACTTACGCCCAATTGTATGATTCGATGCTACCGGAGTACCGGGAGCAGATCAGACAACAAGTATCGAAAGCACAGGCAGAGCATTCCCTTTATCAGGCGACCTACCAGGTTCGCTGGCCGGACAGCTCTGTACATTGGATCAGCGCCCATGGCAGGGCTCGGTATAACAGTGAGGGCGAGGCGGACCGGATGGTTGTTATCGTCTCAGATATCACCGAGCAAAAGAAAGATGACCAGCGCAAAAGTGATTTTATTGGTATGGTTAGCCACGAACTCAAAACGCCGCTAACCTCTATGAAAGGCTACATTCAAATGCTGCAAGTCAAAGCCAGGCAAAGTGACGACAGCTTTACCAATAATGTATTGGATAAAGCTAACCGTCAGGTTCAAAAAATGACCACCATGATCAATGGCTTCCTAAATGTATCCAGATTGGAGTCTGGCAAGATCCACATTCATAAAGAAGTCTTTGACATCGCTGAACTTATTGACGAAATGAAAGAGGAGTCGGCGGCAACAATTTCCAGCCATCAATTAAAATTCTTACCAATGGTTGAAACAATGGTTATGGCAGATCGGGAAAAAATCGGTCATGTGATCAACAACTTTATTAGTAATGCGGTAAAATATTCTGCTAATGGCACCACGATCGAGATGAGCTGCGAAGCCAAAAACGGCGAGGCCGTTTTTAGTGTCAAAGATGAAGGAACTGGTATTTCGCCAGCTGATGTTAAGCAGTTATTCGAGCGTTATTTCCGTGTGGAGAACCATTCTATGACGTCTATTTCCGGGTTTGGTATAGGATTGTATTTGTGTTCTGAAATCATTCAGCGCCATGACGGCAAAATTGGCGTAGAAAGCGAATTAGTTAAAGGCAGTACCTTTTGGTTTGCCCTACCGCTCGCAAATTAAGCAATCAATTCAATCTGGATTTAGTTAGCCTCCTTTTTTTATCTCAGCAGGGATCGTCCTTTTCAGCCAATATTTACTCCGTATGAAAAGGGCTATTTGTCCTGAACAACTAGCGTTAAAAGACCCTTACCGTTATCAGGGACATTTGTATTAAACGTTTTGATAACCGATTTTCAAATTTTGCTGCGATAGGATTGTGGTTCGGGTCCAATAGGATTACGTAAAGTACGCAATTCTAATGATGCATGTCCGGGTAGTTTTTTATACTTGGTAGGATGATTCGTTGGTAACATCAGCAAGTAGATCCCTGATGGCTTCTGATCCGCTGTTCCAGCGTTTTAAACGATTGATGCATTTAATTTCCTCTCTGTCTTTGATCGTTTGGTCAGCTTCGTAATAATCACGCATGAAAATTTTCATCGCATGATGCACCTCTCTTATGCTTCCGTTTAATACCAGATCCGGATTCTTCAAAACAATATCGGCTAAAGCCCCGGTCATGCTGGTTACGTAATACGGGCAATCCCAATCGTGCCGATAAGGGTGATCACCCTTGACATTTACTTTTTGCAAAGGGTGTGACAGATCTTCGATCACTTCGCCTATGGCATCGCCAAATACATTTGCATACTCCGAGAGAAAATGGTTCCACCAACGCGGATGATGAGGCAGCTCCTTAAGCAAAGTATCACAGACAAACACACGTACCGGGAAATATGGGTTCGATGGATCCATGATCACTAAAGATGCCCCGAAATGCCCCTCTTTTGGAGAATGCCGGCTGCAAATGACAAAATACTGATACCCTTGCGCGCCAGCCTCGTGCAAATTTAACATGCGTTGTTTGATGTCATGAAGACGATCCTCCAGAAAGCCCCTTTCAAAAACGACATTTAAGTTGCCGGCAGCCTTAACGATACATCGTTTGCTGTTTTCGTTGAATACATGACCATTAGCCGGGCGGCTGGTAAAATGGTTGCCGCTATTGTAGCGTATTTGTTCTGATCCCGCAGGATAGGTTGCAACCTCCGCTGTATCCCCTGCTTCGGTCTGCTTAGCGGGTTGCACCGAACGAAACGGTATGTGCATCCGTTCCATGTCGATCCGGTGAGCCAGGTTATAGATCCGCTGTTCTGCCGGTGCAAATAGCGGATCTCCGCTGGTCGGGTCAAAATAAACCTCATTTGCCCCCCTTCCCAAATGAGACGCAATGGGGCTATGTTGCAATAATTGCGTTAACGGATAGCCGGAATGCAGGAAAAAATCACGTAACGCATTATTGGACAAGTACTCATCTATAGATTGATCGAACCGGAGTAAGGTTTCGCTTTCCTGCTGAGAAATCCAGTTACGCAAAAACCCATGCACTTCCGATTCGAAATGATCGTTGGCAGCTTCTGCCGTTTTTCGGTTACAAATAAGTTGCTGCATAAACCTGTTGCTGGATATTCTGATTGTTGTCTGTTATTTAATTGCTGTTAAACCCTCTTGCTGTCAAACCTCAATCTGAATAGGATCAGAAGGCTTGACGATGTGGTCTACCCCTGTTCACGGTATAACAGACAAGAAGATTAATGATTTGCCAAAGGAAATTTGACACATCCAAAATAATCAAAAAATTAAGATTTAAAGAGGCAATCAAAAAAAATAATTAAAAGATTATTGTTCAAGTTAATGCGAATAGCTTTCGTTTGAAATGCATGCTAAATAGTTTTTTTTCGGAATGATTTAGTTAGGTTTGTCATTTAACCGGATTGAAATGCTTTGGTACGAAGACGAAATACAACATTTGGAAAGCCAGCGTGCTGCGTTGACTTATAAGCCTGATACCTTGTTCTATGGCAGTTCTTCCATCAGACAGTGGTCAAACCTTAGGGGTGATTTCAAAACATTACAGCCGGTGAATCTTGGTTTTGGCGGCTCTACCCTGGCTGCCTGCGCCTGGTTTTTCGATCGCGTAACTCGTGGCTACCAGCCCGACAGAATAATTGTTTACGCCGGCGACAATGACCTGGCAGACGGGCGCCACCCGCAGGAAGTAGCCATTTCGTTTGATTACTTAGCGAAACAGGTAAAAGAGCGGTATAACGCGATCCCTTGCTATTTCTTGTCCTTAAAGCCAAGTATTGCCCGCTGGGGACTTGTTGATCAGTTTAGATACACCAATGAACTCATCGCTTCGGCTATGCAAAGCAACCACCCGGACTGGCATTGGGTAGATATTTTCACGCCCATGTTAAACGACAATGGCGAACCTGATCCTGCTTATTTTATTGCGGACGGTCTTCATCTAAATGAAAAAGGATATCAACTCTGGAGCAACATATTGCACCATGCATTAGAATTAAAATAAAACATGGACCAGCAGACAATTTAATAGGGCTGGTCTTTTAACCGCCTTCAGCGCTGCAAGTCATGTTTAGCATGCGTCAACCCCTGCAGTTAACAGCGTGTCAGTATTTTTTTCCACTCCAGGCTCTTAAATCCGCTGTCGTTCGCTCATTTTTGCACCGTCTTAAGGACACCTTATTGTTAAATAATCCTTAAGATGGTATCCCTTTAACGGTACAGTGATTTCTGATTTTGTCGTGCTGAGCTGCTACAACGTAAGACTGCGGATTTGAACTGCTTTGTATGTTTTCACATTGACAATAGGACAGCAGGGAAACGGGCATTAAAAAAGTGATTTGATCCTTTCGTCACATTATAACATTTCTAATTTAAATTATTGCTGTTCAGTTAAAACAAGTTGATGTTTTATAACTTGTATTGGTACATCGATTTGAGCTAAAAACAAAACTACAACATAACATCATGGCTAAAAAAGAAACCGGCACGGAGCCGAAATTCGCGACCGCGTCGCCTGAAAAAACAAAGACAGGCTTACTCGACTTATTTAAGGATGGTATCATGGACATTTACTGGGCGGAAAACCACCTGGTAAAAAACCTTCCAAAAATGATCGCTGCCGCAACTTCCGCTAACTTAAAAACGGCTATTCAAAACCACCTTGAACAAACCAAAGGCCACGTAGCTCGATTGGAAGAAATATTCGGCTTGCTTGATGAAAAGATCATCGCCAAAAAATGCGACGCTATGGAAGGCATAACTAAAGAGGGCGAAGGCATTGTGGAAAGCACCGAAGCTGGTACCGATGCTCGAGACGTAGGCATCATTATGGCATCCCAAAAGGTAGAGCACTATGAAATTGCTACTTACGGTGGTTTGGCTTCTCTGGCCACGACATTAGGCTTGACTGATATCGGGACTATTTTAGCGCAAACCCTTGACGAAGAAAAAAAGGCTGACGAAAAATTAACCGAAGTGACCTCAACCATTATACAAGCATAATTATGGCAAATGATAAGAAAGCCGTAAAACCGGCTACGGAACCCCGTAATCAGAAGAGCGACCAATTAGGCCGGTTTAGGGATGATGCCGCCGGCCAGCGGATGACCTCCAATACGGGGTTAAAAATAAACGACGACCAAAATTCTTTAAAAGCAGGTGACCGCGGCCCCTCGCTTTTAGAGGATTTTATACTGCGCGAAAAAATAACCCATTTTGACCACGAGCGTATTCCTGAACGGGTTGTGCATGCACGTGGTTCCGGCGCGCATGGCGTGTTTAAATTATACGAAAGCCAGTCGGCGGTAACCAAAGCATTGTTCCTGAATGATACGGAGACCGAGACGCCTGTATTTGTACGTTTCTCTACCGTCGCCGGCTCTAAAGGATCCAGTGACCTGGCAAGGGACGTACGCGGGTTTGCAGTACGTTTCTATACTCAGGAAGGTAATTTTGACTTGGTAGGTAACAATATGCCTGTTTTTTTTATCCAGGATGCCATCAAATTCCCAGACCTCATCCATGCCGTTAAACCCGAGCCAGATAACGAGATCCCGCAGGCGGCATCTGCACATGATACTTTTTGGGATTTTATTTCCCTGATGCCCGAGTCGGCACATATGATCATGTGGGCCATGAGCGACCGTGCCCTACCCCGCAGCCTCCGTATGATGGAAGGTTTCGGTGTGCATACGTTCCGCTTTGTAAATGCAGCAGGCGTGGCCAGCTTTGTAAAATTCCATTGGAAACCATTGTTGGGTGTCCATTCCGTAGCATGGGATGAAGCACAGAATATATCGGGTAAAGACCCGGACTTCCACCGTCGCGACCTTTGGGATGCAATTGATAGTGGTGCCTTTCCGGAATGGGAATTGGGCGTGCAGATTGTACCAGAAGAAGATGAATTTAAATTCGAATTCGATTTGTTGGATTCAACGAAATTGATCCCCGAAGAATTAGTGCCTGTACAGCGCATTGGTAAAATGACCCTGAACCGTAACCCGGACAATTTCTTTGCAGAAACTGAACAAGTGGCATTTCACCTTGGCCACATCGTACCGGGGATAGATTTCACCAATGACCCGCTATTACAAGGCCGGTTATTCTCTTACACGGATACGCAGCTACTGCGTTTAGGCGGGCCTAACTTCCAACAAATCCCTATCAATCGTCCGGTTGTACCGGTTTACAACAATCAGCGCGATGGCATTTCGCGCCAGAATATTGATTCGGGCAAAACCAGTTACAGCCCTAATTCGCTTAACAAAAATTCGCCAGAGCAGGTTAAAGCTGCCGATGGTGGTTTTATAAGCTATAACGAGCGAATAGATTCTGGTAAGATCCGTGCGAGAAGCAAAAGTTTCCTGGATCATTTTAGCCAGGCAAGGTTATTTTTTAACAGCCAATCTGACCCGGAGAAAAACCACATCGTGGATGCCTTAAGTTTTGAATTGGGGAAAGTAAAAACTGTTGCCATCCGCGAACGCATGTTAGGTATCTTGTCTTTAATTGACAAAGGCCTCGCAGCAGAAGTAGCCTACGCATTAGGTTTGCACGTACCGCAATCACCTGAAACACCTATTAACAAAAGCATCCCTGCGGATGCCGCTGTTGGAGATTACGAATCTATCCAGGTAAACGGTTCTTTAACCAGATCTGAAGCCTTAAGTATGGCCAATACCCTCAAGAATAGTATCAAAACCCGTAAGGTGGCCATGCTTGCTGCTGATGGTGTGGACGAAAAAGCTTTATTCGCGGTAAAAGAAGCTATTGAAGCTGAAGGCGGTACAGTGAATGTGATTGCCCCAAGATTAGGTTTCATCACATCATTAAACGATGAAAAAATTCAGGCAGATGAAAGTTTTTTAACTGCAGCATCTGTGTTGTTTGATGCCGTTTATGTACCGGGTGGTGGTAACAGTGTCGCTTCTATAGAAGCCGAACCTGATGCCGTACACTTTCTTAACGAAGCATTCAAGCATTGTAAAGCCATCGCGGCAGACGCAGGCGCAATGCAAGTGTTGGAAGCAACTTATTTCAGTAAGAAAATGGAAAATGATGAAGGTGTGATCGTTGGTGATGATGCGGTTACTTTAGCGGCAGCCTTTATAGATGCCATCAAACAGCACCGTTTCTGGGAACGCGAAAAACCGAGAAAGATCCCCGCTTAACATGATCAAATTTAAAAAGTGCCTTGAAAACGAGGCGCTTTTTTTATGCATTTAAAACCGCGATCGCGCCTTCATTACCTTGCTGCACGGCAATATCGTAAACTGTCAGGCCACGTGCATCATTAAGGCTTTTGTCTGCACCTGCATCAAGTAGTTGCTTCAGAATTTCGTTACGACCAAACATGGCAGCAAACATTAGTGCAGTACCTCCATTTCCGTGCATCTGGTTAAGGTTGGCGCCCCTATCGATCAATAGTTGCGCAATATCGGCATAACCTTTAAAGCATACACCCATCAGTGCTGTGTTTCCGCCAAAGTCAGCTCCGTTGATTTGTGCTCCTTTATCCAGCAGGAAGCGCACCGCTTCGATCTGGTTATTATAGCAGGCAATGATCAAAGGTGTATAACCTTTAGCATCTTTAGCCTCTATACTGATGCCTTGCTTTAAAAGCTCGTTGATTACCGGAATCTCACCTTTACGTGCCGCATGTATCAGTACTTCGTTCAAGTCTATATTTTCCATCATTTAACTAACCCTGAATTAGTTTTATAGTTTGTGCTTGTATACGTTTCTTTCTTTCTTCTCCCCTTCCTTTCCTATTAATTTCATCTATTAATGCGCCTAAATCGTTATAGTAAATTTCTTATCGTTTAACAAAATGAAATGATAGTTTTGCACCCGTTAACGGAGATGATTTATTCTACCGTTAGAATCTATCTAAGAAAGTAATGAAAAGAAACATCCCATTTGTATTTTTAATGTTGCTCGTATTCGCAACAGGTTGCAGTAAAAAAGATCAGGTCACACCTGTAACTGATCATGAAGTCACATTTAGCACTAACGCGGCCGGTTACAAAACTGTCATCAGTCTTCAAACCAAAGGTACAGCCGAACAAGAGGCGAAAGTATTGACCAGTGTCACGAATACCGGGACAAACTACGCTTACAAGACAACAATTACTAATGGTGACCATCTACTTATCACCATTTCCCCGAATGGCGCAAATAGCCTTTACCATTATCAGATCGATGATAATGGCTCTAAAACGGAAGAAGCCGATGTCAGTGTGACGGTCGGAACATCCTTGGTATTACACTATCCAAAAGGCTCCAATTAAGTATTGATTTTTAGATAAAAATGCCGGGTTGACCCGGCATTTTTTGTATAGGCAACTTTATAGGCCTCGCGAAATATGATGCATCAGCACTCCGTGTTTCGGTCAATCATTTTGGACAGCATCTATTAACAGCGGTGGCTACGAGGATTTGAATTGTTAATAAGTATTCTTTTGCCTTTGCCAACCTGTGTAACGTAAAAATTGCTCTCAATTAAGAACGTAGGGGTTGTTTGGCGGTTCTATTGACGGTCGCGATCCTATCCAAAATTGCTGTATTCGACCGCGTATTGGGCCATTCCCGGTTTTAAACGAACTAAATCAACTAGCGTTCTGCACTTAGCGCGGCTAATTCAAACGCTTCGGGTGAGTTGTTGCGTAGGGTGAGGCCACATACTCGGTAACGCCTGATCCAATATCATGTAAGAGCCGAGCTGTAGCCCGGTTGCATCATAAACCTGGTAATCATGATTAGTGCTTGACTTGTGTCGTTGCCTTATCTATTCAAGTATTGATGATTATTCCTATCGTATTGTTAACTATATACATCTGCAACAACTACCTGGTTGATAGCCAGACGAAAACAATATTTCGCTTATCAATGCTAGTATTGGTAACATTAAAACTGATTTAAACGCATAGTTTTTATTTAGTTTAATTCTAAATAATGATACATTTGCGGCTTTAAACGTTGTCAACATGAATAAACTGCTATCAAATCTACTAGTGAGTACTATCCTCACAACGCTTTCACTGCTTTCCTTTTCAGTGCAAGCCCAAAACACAGCTTCTATAAGCGGAACCATTAAAAGCGCCGACGGTCAATTGTTGGAAGGGGTAACTGTATCCATCACTGTTTTAAAGCTGGTCACTTTTACGAATAGCCGGGGGGAATATCGCTTCAAGCAAGTTCCTGTAGGTCGGCACATCATTTCAACTAAGTATTTGAGTTTGCAAAGCCAGGACAAAGAGGTCACAGTGGTAGCGGGCCAAAATATCCAAGTGGATTTTGTGATGCTCCAAACGCTAAAACAGTTGGAGAGTGTGAGCATCTCATCAGGTAAAGTAAAAACTTTAGCTGATAAAAAAAGTGATTACATAGCGCGTATGCCTTTGAAAAACTTGGAGAATCCGCAGGTTTATACCGTGATCAGTAAAGAGCTTTTAAGAGAACAGATCTCTATTGATATTGTAAATGCCATACAGAACACACCCGGTGCCGTAGCATATAATTATCCTGCCGGAGGTGTTGGTATCGCTTTCAGAGGTTTTGTAAGCAGTGTTAATGCCCGGAATGGTATGGAAACCGCAGCTACCCGTTCATCGATTGATCTTTCAAACGTAGAACGGATTGAAGTGTTAAAAGGCCCGTCGGGCACGCTATTTGGTTCTGCCGTTTCTTCATTTGGCGGAGTGGTCAACCTAGTGACCAAAAAACCTTTTGACACGGCCAGTGTGGAGGTGTCTTATACAGCAGGCAGCTATAATTTAAACAGGCTTACCGCCGACGTGAATACACCGCTTAATAAAGATAAAACTGTTTTGTTCCGGGTTAATTTGGCGTCAAACAGAGAAGCCAGCTTTTTGAGTTATGGCTTTAATAATACCTACACGATCGCACCAAGCTTAATCTATAAGTCTTCAGATAAGCTTACCTTTCATTTTGATGCGGAATTTTTCAATACCAAAAACACCCGTCGCACATACAACACCTATACAGTAGCCTCCGGGTTAAAAACCCCGGCTGATCTGGGACTGGATTACACGACCTCCATGTTCCATGATGATAATAATGCCAAAACCTCTGCTTCCAAATACTTCGCGCAGGCAGAATATCAATTTTCAGACACTTGGAAATCAACGACCTTATTTTCATTCGTAAGTGAGGATGTGGATTATAGCTATCAATCTTATGCCAACTGGAGTTCACCAACGCGGGTAACCAGGCAAGTGGGTATGTGGGGGCCTATCTCCAATAATTACATCAATTTACAGGAAAACATTAATGGTAAATTTTCAACAGGCAGTATCAAACATAACTTTTTGGGAGGTTTGAATTACCGGTACTATGATGGCAGCCGCCGGGCAGGGGGAAATGTGGTTACGCTGGATACGATAGACGTAACAACCAACTTTGCCCCGATCAGGAGAAAAGCAGTGGACGCCATTATGCCGCTTTACACCACAGCCATTGCTGACCAGCAAACTGTGAGTGCTTATGCCTCTGATGTAGTTAACTTCACCGACAGGCTTTCGGCCATGTTAAGCCTGCGTGTAGACCGATTTGAACGCAAAAAAGTGGGTAATACGGCCGGGTTTAAGCAAACGTCCCTGTCACCTAAATTAGGTTTGGTGTACCAGCTCATTAAAGATAAAGTGTCCCTTTTTGGAAACTACATGAATGGTTTCCAGAACCTTGCCCCGGTAACACAACCTGATGGCAGTGTGTTGGTTCTTGATCCCGTGTATGCTATTCAATATGAAGGCGGTGTGAAAGCGGAACTATTGGACAAAAAATTAAGTATTACAGCAAGTTATTACAATATTGATATTGACAATGCTACCCGTACCGAGGCAAATTTCACCGTACAAGATGGAAAACAAAGAAGTAAAGGTATTGATTTTGAGGTGATCGGAAATCCCGTACGGGGTTTAAGCATCGTTGCAGGATATGCCTATAACGATAACCGCATTATCAAATCTTCGAACGCCGCCATCGAAGGTAATAAAGCCACCACCTCTCCTGAGAATGTAGCGAATTTTTGGGCGGCTTATACCTTACAAAATCAGTTGAAAGGTTTGGGTTTTGGTTTCGGCGCTAATTATTCCGATAAAAACTTCTTTACGGCCGATAATACCTTTTATATGCCATCGTACACGGTTTACAGCGCTACCGTATTTTATGATCAAAGTAAATGGAGGCTGGGTGTTAAATTAAATAACCTTACCAATAAAAAATATTGGGACATTGGCGGTAACTCACAGGCACCAACAAGCGTCATGGCAAACTTATCATTCAGATTTTAACCCACATGGGGAGGGATAATCCCTCCCCTTTTTATTAGTATTCATGTTGACCACAACTAAAAAAAAAGGCTTAAAGGCAAAAAAATCCACTTTTCGTAAAGTGTCCGAATGGCTGCATTTATGGCTGGGTTTAGCATCAGGCATTATCGTATTTGTTGTTTGCTTTACAGGCGGTATATGGGTATGGCGGTATGAAGTTTGGCGATATACGGAGAAGCACTGGTTTGTGGAAGCGCAGCAGAAACCTTACCTGGCTCCATCCAAATTAGTAGCCAAATCAAGAACGTATTTTAAAACGCAGCATGTCACAGCGGATACGTTGACCGGTATGAAGTATTGGAAACCGGGGCGGTCCGTAACTTTGGATTTTTTATTGCCGGAGCAACAGCGAGCGGCTATATATATGAACCCCTACACCGGTGAGATCTTAAAAGACCAGCGTGGGCAAAGTGCCGCCGACAATTTTTTCATATTTATACGGGCGGGGCACCGGTTTTTTTGGTTACCGAAAAAAATTGGGAGTCCGTTGGTAGGTTCGGCGTGTATCATATTCGTGATCACTATGATAACCGGTTTGATATGGTGGTATCCGAAAAAGTGGACGAAGAAAGCCGTAAAAGACTCCTTTACAGTAAAATGGCGCGCAAAATGGAAAAGACTAAATATTGATATACACAATGTAGTTGGGTTTTATGCCGTGTTGTTTGTATTGGCGTTAACCCTGTCGGGCATATTTTTTACTTTCGATTGGTTTAAAAAAGGCACCTATAAAGCGTTAACCTGGAAAAACTTATCAGCAGAACATACCGACCCAGGATCAGACACTACGGTTAGCTCAGCAAGCCCCCTCCTTCCTGAAGATTTGATTTGGAATACATTGATCCGGAAATATGACGGGTCGTTTGGCAGTATCTCCATTAATATTCCTGCAAAACCTTCCTCTGCCTATGAAACTACCGTTTACTTTGGTGACGGTACTTTGCTCTATAACAAAGCAGTAAATTTCTTTGATCAAAAAACGTTGCAAGTACTCCCTCCTGTTAGCCAGCATGACCAGCCCTATGAAAAGCTATCAGCAGGTGAAAAATTATTCCGTATGAATTTTGATATACATACCGGCCAGATATTAGGATTGCCTACAAAGATCTTAGCTTTTTTTGCATGTATGATCGGCGCAAGTATGCCGGTTACTGGTTTTTTCATTTGGTATAACCGAAAATGGGGTAGTAAAAAACGCAGGATCAAAAGACCAGAATATCATTTGAACTTGGAAAAATAAAGCGAAAAGAACAATTTATAAGGGGGGGTAATTGTATGGTTTGAAAGGTAGTCATTTAAATCCTGCTAGGCATGTTTGTAACATATTGACTGATTGAAATTTAAATTGATTGATGTTTAGAGCGAAAGAGCTCGCTTTGCTACACCAAGCGCGCTCTTTACGGTGCATATATTTCAGTAATTGCGCTGCAAGCGATCAGCTACCTGTAATCCTGAATGAAAATCCTGAGGCGAGTGTTTCTGGAAGCCCGTACCTGATAATCACTCAAAAGCTGTTGTATACTGATCCATAAAGCATAAAATCAAGCAACCTTAGTGTAATTTACTTTATAAAGTAAATAAAATAATCATGCACAATAAACTATATATCAATTAATTATGATATGTGTAAATAATACATCATGTAAATATTTATTGTAATTTACTTGTTTTATAAGGTATTAAAATTCTAATTTTGGGCAACCAATTAGAATACCTTTTTCATGAACCTAACGCCAAAACAGCTACCCAACCTGGGGTATCTCCAATTAACAAAAGCACCTCAAGTACATTACCAGCTCGCCCCGGAACAATTGATAGAAGCGGCTATACGCCGCAAAGAAGGTTTATTGACCGATACCGGCGCGCTTGCCGTAGATACGGGTCAATTTACCGGCCGCTCACCAAAAGACCGCTTTATCGTTGACGATCACATTAGCCATGACCAGGTATGGTGGGGAGCAGTCAATTTTAAGTTTGACGGAGCTAAATTTGAGACCCTGTTGACTAAAATGACGCAATACCTGGCGACAAAGGAGATCTTTGTCCGGGACTGCAGCGCCTGCGCCAACGAAAAATACCATATCGATATCCGGGTACTCAGCGAAACAGCCTACCAAAATTTATTCGTCCACCACCTGTTCATCCGCCCTGAGGTAGTTCGCCCTGACATCGCCCCCGAATGGACCATAATGGCGGTACCCGGGTTTAACGCAGATCCAGAAATGGACGGTACCCGTCAGCAGAATTTCACGATTATTAGTTTCAGCAAGAAAATGATCCTGATCGGCGGTACGGGCTATACGGGAGAGATTAAGAAAGCCATCTTCACCGTCCTGAATTTCACCCTGGCGCATGAGCACGGGGTATTACCCATGCACTGCTCCGCAAACCGGGGGACCAGCGGTGACACGGCGATCTTTTTCGGTCTTTCCGGTACCGGAAAGACCACGCTCTCTGCAGACAGTAAACGTGAACTCATCGGCGACGACGAACACGGCTGGAGCGACTATTCCGTATTTAACTTTGAGGGTGGGTGTTATGCGAAATGTTCCGGCTTGACTGCTGACAAAGAACCGCAGATTTTCCGCGCGATCAGGTATGGGGCCTTGCTGGAGAACATCAACTTTATACCGGGCTCGCGAAGGGTAAATTACAAGAATATCGATAAAACGGAAAACACCCGCGTCGCCTACCCCCTTTCCGTTGTCAGCAACGCCGTCCTGCCGTCTTTAGGCAGTCCGCCAAAAAACATTTTTTTCCTGACCGCCGATGCCTTTGGCGTTTTGCCCCCGATCTCCAGGCTTACTCGCGACCAGGCCATGTATTACTTCCTTTCCGGTTATACCGCAAAAGTAGCGGGCACGGAAGCCGGTGTACGGGAGCCGCAGCATACCTTCTCCGCCTGTTTCGGCGAAGCTTTCCTTCCCCTTCACCCGGGCGTTTATGCCGGCTTGCTGGGTCAGAAGATAGCCGCCCATCAGGTCAATGTCTGGCTGATCAATACTGGCTGGACAGGCGGGCCATACGGCACCGGCCAGCGGATCCGTCTGTCCTATACCCGTGCCATGATCCGGGCAGCGATCAGCGGGGCACTGGATGAGGTCACCTACACGCCCCACCCGTCCTTCCAGGTCATGATGCCGTCAAGCTGTCCCGATGTCCCGGACGAAGTACTTGACCCCAAAAACACCTGGAAAAGTGAAGCAGCGTATGATGAACAGGCCAATCAGCTCGCGGAAGCCTTTCAGCAGAATTTCAAGAAATATCTAAATGATGACACCCATCACCTGACCGCGGCAGGTCCGCTCGTTCACCAGGCAGTTTGACCACACCCCTACTTACAATCATTAACTATTTTACTTATGCCGAAAGTCGCTACTTTAGGTCAGTTTATTATTGAAAAGCAAGCCGATTTCCCTTACGCCAAAGGGGAGCTTTCGAGGCTATTGCGGGATATCGGTATCGCAGCAAAGATCGTTAACCGGGAGGTCAATAAAGCGGGACTGGTGGATATCTTGGGTGCAGCCGGGCAAACCAATATACAGGGCGAGCGTCAGCAAAAACTTGACGTCTATGCCAACGAGCAGTTTATCTCTGCACTGCAGAGCGGCGGGGAATGCTGTATCGTCGCTTCCGAGGAAAATGAGGATATCATTTTGATAGATTCCGAAGTATCTAAAAGTGCTAAGTATATTGTGGCCATTGACCCGCTGGATGGTTCCTCCAATATTGACGTCAATGTGCCGGTTGGCACCATCTTTTCGATTTACAGGCGCAAATCTGCTGATGGCCCGGCCCTGATAAGTGATGTCCTCCAGAAAGGCACGCAGCAGGTTGCCGCCGGCTATATCATCTATGGATCCTCCACCATGCTGGTTTACACCACCGGATGCGGAGTCAACGGATTTACGCTCGACCCATCGATAGGTGAGTTCTGTCTCTCCCATCCCGAGATGAAAATGCCAAAAACCGGTACCATCTACTCCATCAACGAGGGCAACTACATCCACTTTCCTGACGGTGTTAAACAATACATCAAATACTGCCAGGTCGAAGACAAAGCAACCAACCGCCCCTATTCGTCCCGCTATATCGGCTCCATGGTCGCCGACCTCCACCGCAACCTGATCAAAGGCGGCATCTTCATCTATCCCGGTACCGCCACAGCTCCAAAAGGGAAGCTTCGCCTAGTCTACGAGTGCAACCCACTCGCCTTCATCATTGAACAAGCCGGCGGCAAAGCTACTGATGGTGAAAGCCGGATCCTCGACCTGGAAGTAATCGAATTACACCAGCGTACACCCATTTTTATTGGATCGAAAGAAATGGTCCTCATTGCAGAAGCTTTCCTACACGAAACGTCTGTAACGTTATAGCGTTTATTTCGTCCTGGTAAGATTTTTATATTGCTCGGTTTACTTGATTCCCTATCTAAGAAAAAGTGGTGCTTATAAGATGTATCCGTTTACCGAGATTCAAACACCATAGCCACAAAATTTAAAAGGCCAGTCAAAACTGCGCGAAGACCGCTTTCGTCTCGCGGCTATATCGCCGGATCGCGCGGGCTGTCGTCCTGAGTTCCTGGGCGGTAAAAACTTCCGGATCATCGTAGGCCAAATCAACCCGCACGCCGTCCACCACATTACACACAACACTGACCTGCGCTCTGCCATCAGGACGTCATAACGGATGTAATCGTCCACATCCGCGAAACGTTCGAGTTGTTCCATAGGTACCTAAACCTCTTCATTTCCGATCGTTAGCGCTAATTGAAATGGCACGAAATTTTCAAAATTTATAGACCGTAAAATCATGCTAATATTTTTAGTAATATTCATACTTTTTTGCTTTTTTTTATCCACTTTTGTTTTTATGAAAAGCAAGCTGTTGTAAGAAAAGCCCAAAATGACAAAAATTAGTTCCGTAAGGTGGGTGCGTATCTTGTCCGATTCCTTCGAAGGTTACCGGCTTTTTGATGCTTTGGTCGCTGGCTCCATCAGCGGGCAGAAAAAAATGGATCAATTATTAAAAGACCTATGAAAAAGAAAATTGATTATGACCTGAGCGCGGACGAAAAGCAACTTTTGAAGCAACAGAAAGTAACGCAGAAGATGCTGCAGGACTATGCCCCTGACGAGATCGCCGCCATCTTGCACGCTTCAGTGGGCCGCGCCGGGGAACTGGCCGCATTGGCGGAATTTCAAAGCATTCCCTCATTAGGTATTGGGTTCGCCAAGGAGCTGATTGCGCAGGGTTACTATTCGCTTGGTGGTTTGAAGGGAAAAACTGCCATAGAACTTTTTGACGCTTTTGAAAAGCATTGCGGCTGCTGGGCGGACCCCTGTGTTGAAGATTCTTACCGTTTATTAGTGCATTATGTTGATCATAAGGACGACAGTAAACGCTGGTGGAACTTTACAGCCGAACGCAAAGCCTACCGCTCGCAATACGGTTTTCCCGCCGACCGTCCCAAAACCGCCTGGTATGAAATGGGAAACTTTCCGAAAATGCAAGCCTATAAAGAAGTATGAATACTGAACAGTTAACACTATTTGCCCCTGCAGGCCAAAGCAAAGGACTTCCCAACCATTTACTGGAATACACGCCATCAATGATTGATCAGGCAGCAAGCGACAGGCTACTCAAGCATTTTATCGAAACCACACCCTGGAAACAATCCATCCAAAAACTTTGGGACAAAGAATATCTTACGCCCCGCCTGACTTGCTGGTACGGGAAAACGGAAAAGATCGCCGGTACCCTGCCCTGGACACCCGAACTGCAGGCTATCCGGGAATTGGTCGGGCCCTTAGCGGGAATCAAATTCAACACCGTACTGCTTAACTATTACCGCGACGGGAATGATTCCGTCGCCTGGCACAGCGACAAAGAAAGCATTATGGGCAGCCAGCCCGTCATCGCCTCCGTCAGCTTCGGCCAGGCCCGCAGTTTTGATATTCGCAGCAAAGCCGACCATACTGAAAAATTTTCCGTGCGACTGGAACACGGGTCATGCTTATTAATGAAGTCCGGCCTGCAGGAGCAATGGGAACACCGCATCGCCAAATCCACCAAACCCATGAAAGCAAGGATCAATTTGACATTTCGTTTAGTTATTTAACTATTTTTGCCGCGATGAATTTATACGAATTTAATACCCTTGACCTTAATGAAAAAGCCGAAGCCGTCTGGCGCGGGACCTTTCTCGCTGACCGTGAAGCAGACGGTCTGGTGATACAGCTATATATCCTGAGCGGTTGTTATGTCGAGTTATTTTATGACCGGGCCGCCAATAAGATCAAAGACTTTCACGCATTCACCAATAAACAATTATTAGCGCCTTATCTGGCGCAGAGCAAGTTTCCTTTATGATAAAAAAAAGTATTTTCGGGGCACTTGCCTTAATTGGTGCCTTATGTTTAGTATCCTGGGGCTATAAAGGCCACCGTGCCGTAGCGACAATCGCGCAAAAGCATCTGACCAGCAACGCGGCCTACGTCATTTCCGCTTACCTTAAAGGAGAAACCATGGCAGATGTCGCTACCTGGGCGGATGAGCACCGGGACAACGCGACAGCTCCATGGCATTACCTTAACCTGCCCTTGGGCTTATCGCATGAGCAGTTCGTCAAAATGGTGGGTCAAAGTGACAACAACATTTACACCGCCATACTCAAGACCGAAGCCGGTTTGCAGGACAAAAGCCTGACGCCTTCGCAAAAGAATGAAGCACTGAAATACCTGATTCATTTGGTAGGCGATGCGCATCAGCCCATGCATATCAGCAGGAACGAAGATAAAGGTGGCAATACCATACAGGTACGTTTCGATAACAAAGGCACTAATCTACATAGCCTTTGGGATAGCAAACTGATAGACCATGAAGGCCTGGGAGAAGCGGATATGGTCAAACAATATGATAAGGCTACTCCGGTACAGATCAAACAGTGGCAGTCCGACAGCCCGATAGAGTGGATCTGGGAAAGCTACCAGATCAGCAGCAAATTATATGCCTTGGTAAAGCCCGGAAAGAATATTGATGAAGCCTATTATGAGCAATACATCCAGGTTACGCGCAAACGGATCGAACAGGCCGGCATCAGACTTGCAGGCGAACTGAATAGATTATTTAACAGCGCTGCGCCGCTTGCTGCAAGTGACCTATCAAAGGCATTGGAAAACAACGCGACCAAGGGTATTGTTATCGGTAATGTCGAGCTGAAGAATATCGCTGGCTTCGCCGGTAAAACGGTGAGCGTGAGCGGGAAGGTTTTCAGCTCCAAAGATATCGGCAGCATGGTACTGGTGAACTTGGGCGGGGCGTATCCCAATCAGCTACTGACGCTGGCATTAAAGGGTAAGGCCAAAGCGCTCGGCGCACAGCTGGCGGATAAAGTGATTACGGTAACCGGCGATGTGATTGATTATAAGGGCAAGCCGGAGATCATTGTAACTGACCCTTCGCAAATTAAATTTTAATGAACGGGCCATTTTTGATCCCTATTGTATATGCGGGCAGCGAGCAGGAATTCAAGGCGCGCTTTGAGCGCTGGGGCTATACCCACCGAATCTCGGTGCTGATCGGCGAGGGAACGGTTGTCTTCGAGCCGGACGAGGAAGGCGGCTATCGGGCTATCGTGGCAGAAAACCAAGACTTGGGCAAACCCGTACCTGCCAGCCTGCTAGGGCTGATCGCCGAAAAACTGAAAGCGCTCAGCGAATAAATCGTAAAACCTTAAAAGCGATCCGTTTCAATGGCAACCATTCCCCGGGCGCCTCACCAAAAATGTGAATTTTGCCTGCCGTGGGTTGGTACCTGTCCGCTTCCAGGCCAAAGGTGTGGACGCGCAAGCCAGTATGACCATGCAAGATCACGTCGCGTTCCTGGTCATCTAATAAGAAATAGGTCGTCGTCTGCATGGCTTGATCAGATCAGCTGTAGGGTGGCTTTGTCTCTTTCACCGTTAAAGTATTTTTGGATCACTTCCACAAACACGGGGTCAGCGCCTGCCACCAAGGAAAATAAGGTCATCGAAGAACGTAATTTCAGATCATCTGGGCTGCCCATTACTGCGTTAGCGTTGTTACCGGGCAATTTGAGCAGGGCTTTACTGATCTCGATCAGGCGTGTGCCTAATACCTGATGTTGAAGATATGCTGTCGCTTCGGGTAGGCCGTTGATCGCGTAACGTTTGGCCATTTCGCTGTAACCGAGGCCGCCGATCTGTGGAAAAATATACCACATCCAGTGGCTGCGCTTACGACCGCCTGCTATTTCGGAAAGGGCTGTTAAATAATCACCGGCCTGCGCGTCCAGGAAACGTTTTAAGTTACTCATCTTTTTCCTTTTTCAGGTTCGCAAATGCGCGCGTGCCTTTTTAAGCCCGGTCGCAATAGCTTTACCTTCGTTGTGGGTCGTTTTAAATCCTTTATTAGCGATTTCAGTCGCTTTGTACCTGATTTTTTGGGCTGGTTCTTATAATATGCGAATAACCGCCGTTATACCATGGCATGAATGTTGTTTTTTCAAATATTAACAAATATGGTCAGCTTTTGATTGCCGGTAAAAAAATACTCCAAAGGGACTTGAAAAGTGGCCGGCTGCGAACTTTACGATAAGATGTTCAGATGAGATCTCGTATTCGCCCAACATGTGCTCCTCCCCAAATAGGATCTTTTAACCGAACAGATAAGCCTATGTCTGCCCATATAGGTTTCAAGATATTCCAGCCTTGTGACTCGGATTTCCCGCCGTCAATAATAGCGTGATGGATTTTCCAGTCTTCCGGATTTAGCTCATTATACTTATTTAGAATTTATTGCTTCATAAGGTAGAATGGCTCTATAATGGCACGTACCGGAAGGCGCCGACATCCTATAATGACCGCCACCCGTCGTTGCTTCCATATCGAAGGTCTAAACGCTTAAGGGCAGCTTTAGAAGCGCCTATGGATCAGCACCTTTTCTTTGTCGCCATTACTCATGGACATTGATTTTTCATCAAAATGATTGACGACTGTTTTGGACAGTGCTTTGACCATCAATGTCATAAACATATCATTAGCTCAAAGGAAAGTGGTAGCCCCACGGGACAATAAATGCTGCCGCGATAATATAAATGACGTAACGAGACGTCTCATGGCGCCGTTCAAAACAAAATCCGGTGTGGAAAATTTCCGGGCCTCTGCCATTCTTAATCGAACTTTGCTTCAATGGCCTGTATGATGGATATGAAAACATCTTCTTCCAGCGGCTCGCCACCGGCCTGCTCCCACTCTTCATTATGCCGCAGCTCCGCGATCACTTTACCGTCATAGGCAACTTTAAAACGATCTCCCTGCAGGGTTACTTCAAAACTATTCATCCCGCCATGATAAAAAGCCTGCACATCAAAACTTTCCGGACCATGCTCATTACCCTCAAGGTTTTGAATGTGCGCCGCTATCTGGTCCTGCTCCGCCTCGTCCAAAAAATCTCCCAAATATTCCCACTCATGCTTGTTATCCGCCCGGTGCGCGAAAGTGCCGATAGCGGTCGTATCGCCGGGGTTATCCTCAGTGTACTTCCCGGCCGGGTCGTCGTCGCGGGTTGCCTGCAACTGGTAAACGCCGGGGTAAACCGTTTCTCCGTCTTCTTCAAATGAGACAGGTTCGACTTCGATAAATAGTTTTGTTCCGTCCGTACGGGCCAGTTCAAATGAAGAAGTGCTGATGTTCATATTGCTATGTATTAACTTTCTATAAGACAAGCCGCGAGCCGGCTTTGTTTTAATGGTCTGTTGTATAAACAATATGCAAAACCCCGGGTTGTATTCTTATGGACAATTACCCCATCACCATCAGCTTAGACAAAGAAGTCCATCATTTTGAAGTGGGCGAATACCCGCATCACGATGAAGAGCGCTGCAAGTATAAAATATTTGAGAACGGGGCTTATGTGGCCAGCTTTACGCCGGATGAGCACGACTTCCTGCATATCTGCCAGAACCCAGGAGCAGTAGGTGAAGAGGTCTTGCATTTACTGGCCGATAAGATCGAAAAGCACCATCCGCAGGGCATGAACGATAACATCAGAAAATTGAAACCATGAGAAGCATCTGGACAGGCTCGATCGGCTTTGGGCTGGTAAGCATACCGGTCAAATTATTTTCCGCCGTTCAGGAAACCCGCCTTGACCTGGACATGCTCGACGGCCGCGACCACGCACACATTAAGTTCCAACGGGTCAATGAGAACACGAAAAAGGAAGTTCCTTATGATAAGATCGTTAAAGGTTATAAATACGATGATGATTACGTAATTCTCGAAGAAGCGGACTTTGAGGCCGCGGCGCCCGACAAAACGAAGGTAATCGAGATCGAAAACTTTGTGGATATTGCGGCAGTGAACCCCATGTATTACGAAACATCTTACTATACGGAACCGGCCACCAAAAACAATAAGGCCTACGCCCTGCTGCTGTCCGCGCTGAAAAAATCAAAGAAAGCCGGACTCGCGCGCTTTGTATTGCGGAGCACGGAAAGTCTTTGCATCGTCCATCCGGTGGATAAGGCGATCGTGGTAACCCGTATCCGATTCGCCCAACAGATTCGTGACCAGGACGACCTTGAACTGGATGATAAGATCAACGTCAGCGATAAGGAGCTTAAAATGGGTCTGGCGCTCATCGATCAATACGCTGAGCCTCTTGACCTCTCCAAATATAAAGATGAATATCACGGTGCGCTTCTAAAGATCATTGAGCAAAAAGCGAAAGGCAAACGCCCGACCATCAAGAAACTAAAACCAAAAGCAGCCAAAAGCGACGACCTATATGACCAGTTGATGAACAGTTTACAGGTAAAAAAAGGCGCATAATTAAAAAAATATGAAAAACCCATTCGAAAAAGAAAACCACAAGGGCCTGATCGCAGCCGCCATTATCGGAGGCCTGGCCGCGGCCGCAGTCGCTTACCTTTATTTAACAGATGACGGAAAAGAACGCTTTGCGGATCTCAAACACAAAGTAAAGGACTTGGCCAAGGATATAGCCTCCGGGATCATCAGCGACAAAACAGGTATCGCCAAAAAAACGGTCAGGTCGGCTGCTGATCACGTAGTGAAATAATCCCGAACACTTAATCGCCGGCAACCCGATGAAGATCGCTACCTATAATATCAACGGCATCAATGGCCGGATCGCTAATCTCATCCGGTGGCTGAAGGAAGCGGAACCTGATGTGGTGTGCTTACAGGAACTCAAGTGTGAAGATCATAAGTTTCCGGAGCAGGCCTTGCTGGATGCGGGTTATCATGCGATCTGGCACGGCCAGAAAAGCTGGAACGGCGTGGCCATTCTTTCGCGGTATGGTGAGATTCAGGAAACGCGCCGCGGCCTTGACGGTGACCAGGACGATACGCATAGCCGTTATATCGAAGCATTTGTCAATGGTGTGGTGATGGGCTGTCTCTATCTCCCCAACGGCAATCCATACCCCGGCTTAAAATTCGACTATAAACTTAAGTGGATCAAACGACTGACCGCCCATGCCAAAAAACTGCAGCAGTTTGGCTTACCAGTCGCCCTCATTGGTGATTACAACATTATGCCCACCGAGCTGGATACGTATAAGCCGGACAAATATTTAGACAATGCTTTATTCCGTCCGGAAGCGCGAAAGCTGTTCCGGGCATTGCTCAAACTCGGCTGGACGGACGCTATCCGCCACCGATTTCCCGCTGAACCGGTCTACACTTTCTGGGATTATTTGCGGAACGCTTACGGCAGAAATGCAGGCTTAAGACTGGATCATTTCCTACTCAACGATACACTCCTGCCACGACTAAAAGCAGCGGGCGTAGACAAAAATGTTAGGGGCTGGGAACATAGCAGCGACCATGCACCCGTTTGGATTGAACTTTCTTAAACGAAATCATAACCTATGGCAGAATTACCCGACCTCACCGTATTTGCGAACATCCTGACCAGAAAATTCCATGACAAAACGCTTAACAAGATTGACATAACCGTAGCCAAAAAATTAAATGTCAGCCCCGCCGAACTAAAGTGGGCCTTGGAAGGGCATCAGCTCCTCGCTGTAAAACGGGCCGGCAAAACCCTGCAATTTCATTTTTCCGGTGAACAGGTCCTTGGCCTCCACCTCATGCTGCGGGGTGAGCTGGTGGCGATTCAGCATGAGGAGGTACCGAGGTTCCAGATCCTGGCCTTCCATTTCGAAAAAGGTGAAGGATTTGCCGTTATTGATCTTCAAAAACAAGCTACGCCGACCCTGCAGCCCGCAGCCGTTGCCGTGCCAGATGCACTCGCGTTAAGTAAGGAATATTTTTCATCACTGCTTTCCAAAAAGCGCACGGTCATCAAAACCCTGCTCATGGACCAGAAGCTCATGCGGGGTATCGGTAATTCCTATGCGGACGAGATCCTATACAACGCCGGAGTTTCCCCGTTCTCAACCGCGAACGCTATACCCGCTCCATACATTGACCGGCTTTTTAACAGCATTAATGAAGTCCTAAAAAGCGCGATCAAACAGATCGAGGCAGCAAATGGGGACGAACTTAAAGGAGAATTAAAAGATTTTATGAATATTCACAGCCGTATATTAAAAAAAACTTCAAAAGGCGAGGAAATCAAAACGGAGAAGATCGGCGGACGGACCACCTACTACACTGACGAGCAACAGCTATTTCTGTAATTGTTTTCAGTATTTGTTTATTGCTATCCGCTTTTCTAAATTTGACGATGTCATTTCATTTAGATAGCGAAGGCTTTGAAAAGATCATCGGCATTTAGACCGGGCTTTCCAAGTGAGTTTTGATGAAGGACCGATGGAAGATCCCGGTAAAAAATCACCGTTTTATTACAATAACATTCCTGTTGTAAGCCAAGCTAATGACAGTGATATTGGTGAAATTTTATCATCGGTTCAAATATCTTCAGAGACGCCGTTGAAGAAAATTTAGTTTTGTAAGCGATGAGCTTGCCGAACAATTAAATAGCCCCTGTTCGAAATATTCGAAGAAAATTTTATTTCCACGCCGGGCAAATTCTAAGTATTTTATTTCGAGAATGTCGCCATATTTCCAAAAAATAGGGACACAGGGAATTTGAATAAGTTTGTCCAAGACAGCAAATTCCTGTTCCTGTTTACTATCCGGGGTTATTAAATTCCATTACTTTTGGAGCGCAGCCCTTTGATCGCCAATGCCGTAACCAAACCGCCAACCAGGTACCAGGCCACGGTCAGCACTTTTGTTTTATCCGTTCTCGTCACCGGCGCATCGCTCAGACCCAGTGGTTCGGTTAAGGTTAGTGCGCCAATTCCGGCGGCCGCACCGATCGCCGCCCCGCGCAACAGCAGGTATTTCTTTTTACCAAAGCCGATCGTGCTGAAATAAAGCGCATTACTGAGTACGTCTCCGGCCAGTGTCGCCACAAAAAGGGCATTGCCCGTCGGCGGTGTCAGGTTCATGGCTTCCATGCCTTTTGTCAGGGCCTCCTCACCCACCAGGTCGACACGCGGCGCGTCATGGTCAAGTGCCTTAACCGTTTGGTGGATGATGTTCAGGGCGACCGCGCCAGCCAGCCCTCCAACGAAATTACTGATCAATTTTTTCATATTAGCTAAAGATGGTTTGTGCTTTTTTGATGGTTTTGGCCAGGTCGATGCCCTCGCCTAACACGCCATTAAAAAGGTCGCCGGTCTCTTTCAGCCGGTCCAGGGCGTTATGGATATTGAAATGCTGGATCGTCAGGCCAGGTTTTACTTCGTCCCAGGTGAGGGGCATAGATACCGTCGCGCCGGGTTTCGGGCGGAGTGAATACGGCCCTGCAATCGTTGCGCCCGGGCGGTTCTGTAAAAAGTCAAGGTACATTTTCCCTTTGCGCGCGGCGATACTCCGTTCAAGGCTGGTAAAATCCGGGATCTGTTTATGCACGACCTTGACGATAATATTGGCGAACATCTGCGACTGGTCATAGGTGTATTTACCTTCCAGCGGGATATAAATATGCATGCCGGTCGAGCCCGAGGTTTTCGGGTAAGCCGGCACATCGATGGCGTCCAGCACCTTCTTTACTTCGAGGGCGGCCTGTACCACTTGGTCATAGGTGTGTTTATCCGGGTCCAGGTCGATCACGCAGTAGTCCGGGTTATCCGGTGTTTCAGCGCGGCTGAACCAGGGGTTGATCTCGATACAGCCCAGTGAGTTCATCCAGAGCAGGCTCGCTTCGTCCGTACCAACGAGGTATTTGGTCACTTTTCCTTCCCCCGTTACGTGGTCAAACGTTTTTGCCCAGTCCGGGGCCTTGTCCGTCACGTTCTTCTGATAAAAACTTTGCCCGTGTATGCCGCCCGGAAAACGGTTCAGCGACATCGGCCGGTCCTTCAGGTAAGGCATCATATACTCGCCCACCTTGTAATAATAATTGAGCATGTCGCCCTTAGTCACCCTGTCTTCCGGCCAGTAGAGTTTGGTCACATGGTTAAACTTCAGGTCGTGCCCGCAGACCTTTTTCGTTTGCGTGTCATCGGTCGGGTTCAGCAAAGTTTTACGTTCTGTGCTTTTGATCGGATCAAGCTTCAGGGCTGATTTTCCCGGTTTGGTGTCTTCAATGGTAGCCCCGGTATCAGCAGGGGTTTCCAACACCACGTCCTTCGCTTTTTTGTCCGTACGCATGCCCTTGAAGGAGGCCTGCCGGAACACACCGTCTGACGTCACTTCTGCGAAGCCTACTTCGCACACCAGTTCGGGCTTCAGCCAGGTTGGTTTCGCGCCCATCCGTTTCGGCCGGAAACGTGTCGGTTTATCGACATCCACTTCATAATCAAAAGGGCTTTCCTTGGTGATCAGCGGTTCAAACTGCGCCATCATCTCTTTTTGGAGCTTATCCGAAAAGCCGGTACCAACCTTACCCACAAACTGAAGTTCCCCTTTTGCATCATAAACGCCGAGCACCAGGGCACTGAACGATTTACCGGTTCCCTCGTTCCTGGTAAAACCCGCGATGACCACCTCCTGCCTCCTTTGCACCTTGACCTTCAGCCATTCTTTCGAACGCAGGTCTGAAGTATAAACGCTGTCCGCCTTTTTGGCGATGATACCCTCCAGTCCCATGCGTTCGGCTGCAGCGAAGAAGTCGATACCGTTCGCGTCAAAAACCTTGCTCTGCCGGATGTGCTCATTATCGGTTGGCAGAATAGCCTGTAAAACAGCCTGCCTCTCGATCAGTGGCAAACCCATCAGGCTTTTGCCCTCGTACCATAAAATGTCAAAAATGTAAAATACCAGGTTACCGTCCGCTTCACTGCGCCAGTTCTGCATCGCCCCAAAATCAGAAATTCCCTTATCGTTCAGGACCAGCAATTCGCCGTCCAGCACCGCGTTTATCCCCCAACTCCCCAGTCCCTCATTGATCGGGTAGTACTTCTCAAAAGGCAGATTGTTCCGGGATACCAAAGTCACCTCGTTTTTTTGGATATTGGCAATAGCCCGGTACCCGTCCCACTTGACCTCGAAAAGCCATCCGGGTTCATCAAAAGGTGCGTCCACCAAAGTGGCCTTCATGGGTTTTACCCTTTCCGGAAGTTTTGATTTCGGCGCCGATTTAAGAATTGACTTGACATCGATTTCTTTAGCCCCCTCCGTTTCAACCTCGTCGTCCAGTACTTCGTCCGGCCGGACCTCCTCTTCATGGCCATGCGCCCACACCTTCTCACTGGTCTTAGCCATCTGGTCTATCGTCTTACCGGAAAGAACCGACTTATCCATTTTCGTAATATCGACCATCGTCGCGAATTCATCCTTGTGCTTGATCAGCAGCCAGCCATTTTCACCCATCCCATGGGTCTTCACCAAAGCAAACTCCCCTTTGAGTTTCTCGCCGTACATTTTGATCTTTACGGAACCCGAAGCGAGTTGCTTCAACAAATGCTTTTCCTGCGCTTTCTTTCCTTTAATTTCTTCCAGTGGCTCATAGGTCCCCTGGTCCCACACGATCACCGTACCACCACCGTACTCACCCTTTGGAATGATCCCCTCGAAGTTCCGGTAATCAAAGGGATGATCCTCTACCATCATCGCCAGGTGCTTGATCTTCGGGTCAAGAGTAGGGCCCTTAGGAACCGCCCAGCTTTTCAAAACGCCATCCATCTCCAAACGGAAATCATAATGCAAGCGGGACGCGTCGTGCTTCTGGATCACAAACATCAGGTGCTCTTTATCCTTACTCCTGCCGGCAACGGGCTCCGCGGTCTTTTTAAAATCCCGCTTTTTGACGTATTCCTTAAGGCCCATAAAATTACTTATTCAGGTATTCCCTAACCGCCTCAGCCGATGTACCAACTGCATCAACAGCCTCCTGCAACTTTTCCTTCGTCACACCCAACTCCTTGGTCCAATAGGCAACCTCGTGATCTTCATTAACATTGATCCTCTTGCTGTCCGGGCTACCGGTTTTTGACTTATCATCCATGATTGCTGCTTTTAATTAATAATTGATTTAATTTCACAACAACCACTACTCCCGAAGGTTTTAACGACGCAAAACAATCCAGACAGATAAAATCTATTATCTACCACCAGTTAAATAAACCATCACTACATTTACAAAATCAAAAGGTACCGGCGAATCTTGCCGGTTAATTGTGATAAGGTTTAGGTTGAAAGTCCCCGGCAGCGAGTGCATGGGGACTTCTTAACTCAGCCCTATCATGAAGCAAGCCGATGCCATCGACCGCATTCAAAAATCTATCGCCGGCCAAATGCCACAAAAATAGGCTGACCCCGGCTCCGGAAGCGGTTGTCGAAAACACAGGCACGCCAGGATCGAAAACATCACAAAGTCGGGCTTTGAAATAACTTGGTCGGTAAAAGCATGTATGATCCTCATCCAGTTTTTTAAAGAACAGGAAACGCAATACCGCATATCACAGGCGGACAGCAAATCATTTTATATCACAGGCCTTTGGGATATCTGGTTTGATATCAAATCCGGTATACTATTACCGACCTCGCGATGATTACCATGCCGCTTAACCGCGCGATGGCCCATAACCATTACCAGATGCCTGCTAACCCGGAGCGAAGCGATATTAAGGCTTGGTTGAACTCCGCGCTAAGCGGAAACCAGCGCATTGCGTTCTTGCAAAGTAGTCACTGCCAGGTCGAACGTTTAAGATCAGTATGGAAAGATAACAGTCAGGAAATCGTATCATAAAGGAAGAACGGATCTGCTTTAAAAGCGGCGAGGTCTTCGGCGATCTGCTTTTTTAGTTCGACGAGTCTTTTTTTGCCGGCCTCATCAAAAGCCACCTGCTTACGTTCGAGCGAAATAATATATTCCAGCAGGTTGACGCATGTCGTGAACTGCCCGGTGGCGATAAGTGTTTTTAACTTTCCGGCCTGCACCTCCTGTTCGCTGAACCAAAGGGTTGTGCCCATAACCCGGGCTTCTTCAGCAACGGGACCAATGCGTTCTAGCCCCTCCAGCAAGAGCGCTTTGTCTTCTTTTGTTGGTTTCCAGCCCAGGCGGCGTTCGCTGTTCAGGCGGTTGGTCCGGGTCATCGCGTTGTAGCTGCTCAACTCATAGATAAAATTGGGCACCCGCCGGTTTTCCCAGCATTCCGCTTCATAGAACATCTCGAAGATCAGGCGCCTGACTTGTTTCAGGTTCACGTCCGATACCATGCTTAGCACCGACACCGCACGGGCCTGGAGCATCTGCGTTAAAAGATTAAAGCGCGCGTTGGTCAGGAAATCCAATAGTTTTTGAACGATCCTTTGTGGCAGGATCGCGCTTGTGTCAAATACGCTGTTCAGCAAGTTCAGCGGATTAAAATGGCTGATGATATTGAACGCGCGGTGAACAAAGGCTATTTGTCTTAATGTAAATACCACCAGGAATAAAGTAGCGAGGCTGCAGCCCAATGCCAAAGCCCAGGTCAAATGGAAAAATACAAAAATCACCAGCAACGCTACAGAAGATAACAGCAAGCAGTATTCCACCGTATTGATATTGCTGATCATTTTTTGTAGCCCGTTGATCCCTACATTGGTCGTATGCTGCAGGGCGGGCGGTGTTTCCCTTATTTCCGGCACCGCGTAACTGTCCATAAAATAGCTGGCTACATCCGTTACGATGATGAGATCGAAAGGATCTGGCTTGGTACGCTTTTGCCTTTTCTGATCCGCCAGCATCACGCTTTTCAGCCCCTGGTTATCCGTGACGCCACCATCCATCAGGCCAAAAGCATGTAGCGCCTCATCGGGATCAGACAGGTGGTGTATCTCCTCTTTATAATTTTCATACTGCATAGCCGCGCCGAGCTCCTCGCTGCTGAGCGTCGCATGGCTAAAGTCCCGGGGGTAAACGATCGGCTCAAAACCGATCGGAAAACAGGAAGAGGATGCCAGTACATCGCCCAATTTGATCTTCTTCAGCGTTTCCAGCTTACTGACATCAAACTTGAGGTAGTTATTGCCGATCACCTGGAAATTATCTTTTTTCCCGCTGGTCTGGAAGCGAAAGCTCAGCCCGCGATAGAATTCCGTCGTGTTGAAACACACCTCGTAACCGGATGATTTCTCCGGCCAGTAAACGCCAAGTTCGCGCTTTTCAAATATCAGTTCGTCATAAGCCATCGCGAAAGCGTTGATCAGGTTCCGTTGCTTCCTCTTATCGCCTTCCGGCCAAAGCGTGGCGTTGTTCAAGTTGTCCAGTGCTTTTTCAAGTAAAACCGAGCCGCTTAGCGAACTTTCCAGTTTTCGGTAAAAGTCATCAAAATTCCTGCCCTCATGCCGGTAAGCCGTGTATAATAAATTGGTGATCGTCCCGCCGGAAGCAGAAGAACTAAAACTGATCTGCCGGTCAAGACCCAGGTGGTTCAAATAACTCAGCGTTCCCAGGGCGAACGATGCAGCCCGGAAACCGCCGCCCGAAAAAGCGATACCAATATTATCAAAAGGTTTGATTGTATTATCCATATTAAAATGCGTAAGGTTTAAGTTGCTTAAAGATAAGCGTTTATATCCATGTTTTCAAGTGCGTTACCAAAGCTTGCCCGTTCCTTCATCAAAGCCGATTTGAAAAAAGTCAAACTGTCCTAAAAGAACTTGATGGCATCCTCATAGCTAATGCCTACACCATGTCAGCGAAAAAACCAAGCTCATCAAAAAATTGGAAAACCTATTTCGCTGAGATTACGACATTCCTCATCGTGGAGTACGATACCAAAACGTCTAACTTCCATTTAGGGTCTTTCATCATGCCTCAAATTCAACGGTTCAAAAAAAACTTCAGTGCGATCCAACTGAGGCCGAGGTAATTTGTTAATTCTATCCATAAATAGATGGTCTCCACCCATGCTCCTACCCAAATCCCTCTCCCCAACCAACCAATTTTGTCCTGTCGTCGGCAAGCAATTGTAAGCCCGGCGACGGAACGTTGTTTGACATAGAGGGAAGAAACATTACTCCGCCGAAAGCGGAGAATCCGGCGAAAGTGAGCGTAGAACCGCAAGACCCGAAAGCGCCGGGGCAGGCTAAATGGCCCGTATCGTAGGATATGACGCGAGTATTCCCGAACCCAAGATATTTAAAGGGAGCCCCGAAAAGGCTCCCTTTTGTTTTATATGACACTAACATTCAGAAAGCGGTTACACGCTGTGAAACTGCCGCACTACCAGATCGCAGCTATCAAGCCCTTGGGCACCAACCAGGAGATCGAGGACTTTTTGCGTGCATCCGGCGTATGGCCGCAAGCCAAACACCGCCTCGAAGAAATTTACTATTATGTACAGGACGATCATGGCCGGAGAAAAGATTTTTTCGCAGCGGGCTGGCTCAATGAGTTCGGACAGTGGCAGGTCGCCGCACCAAAATTTACAGGCGCACTCTGCCGTCCTGCACTCACCATCATACCCGGAACCGATAACGAATCCTGGCTTTTTGACACCGTTTTTGATTACCTCCGGCACCCGGAAATAACGACAACAAAAGCCTATATCATTATTTTGAATACGCCGAAATTGCTACAAGCTGCGTTATCCAAAGCGAAGTCATTTACCAGCAGCCGGACATTTTTCAACAATCCTTTACACGACACCTAAAACCCCTAAATTTGGAAGGCCAATGCAACCCACCGAACAAGAACACATCACCCATCCTACGGACATCCCCGGCCAGTTTATCCTGGAATATCCCGGCGGGAGGCGCATTCTGGTCGAGATCGACCCGGTGACGCAGAAGGAAACTTTCATCCGGGAACTATAACATTACCAAAATTCTCTATTTACCACTAAACCAATACAACAGCGCTTAAATTTACACCGTGGTCATTATTTATAGCCATTTTTGTATGGAGGATAAAGCTGATGAAAACCACGCTACAAAAACGAATTTTCGATTTGAGCCAAGCGGAACTTAAAGAATTGCTTCAACCTGTCGCAGAAGAAGTATTACAAAAAAAGTGGGCCAAAGATGGTTATATCACCTATCACGACGATGCTTTATGCGAAGGTCCGAATATCATGATCCATGAATATAAGGACCGCCTTGAACTCGTCCGAATCGACGAAATTGGAAAAGCTACACTGCTGAAATTATTAGATAATGGAAACGAGCGAACACCGCCAGCTAATGATTATCGCCGGGCCTAATGGCGCCGGCAAAAGCACAATATCGGGTTGCAGTTTTTAATGCATCTGCAAGAATGGTACCCTCCAACCCATACGGAATATTGCATTCCAAAAAATAAAATTTAAACCCTTTAATTCCAGATTGGGCGCAATCTATCATCGATTCCCTGAAAGCTAATTATCCTTTAAAAGATAGAAACCCGGGTGACGACACACCGCCAACCGGGGTAAGCCGATAGAACTTTTTCACATCCCCCCTTTCCAGCTACACCGCTATATTTTGTTTTTTGACGGGGCAAGATACGATGATGAACATGACTAACGATGATTTCAACGAACGTTCGGGCGTACAGGATTTTGAAGCGACTGTCACATTTAACGGACCTTGTGGAAAGTATAAGGATGGTTTAGATTATGAGGAACGGGTAATTGCCATCATCGACGAATTATGTAACCTAATCACAGAAATGCCATGAACAATTTAATTAACAACTTCGGCACATTATATCATCCTGTTAAAGCTTTGCTCCTTTATCAACGCAAAGATGGCCAAAACCAAGCGATGAGTTACGTCGAAAGCTACGACATGGACAAAGACGGATATCCAATCAACGGGCATCCTCTTTCGATTAAGGAAGCAAACGCCTTAGCCAAATCTTTACTGATTGCAGAAAAGAAACAGCGCAATTTTTTAAATCCGAAAGGCCTGTTATCTTCTGATGTGGTTTTTTTGAAGACAGGTAACGATGGATTTGCGCTATGGAAAACGCCGCCACAGCGAACTACACTGCTGTTTGCGGAAAGCCTCGATATCCCAAGCGGTGAGGCAGGTGTGCCAGCTTTATTGTGGCGGGCAGGTAAGAACAGCCTGTCCATATTTGCCATATTAGATGAAAAAGTAAATGACGATACAGTGCTTTATCATGCGCCATTTTTTAATGTTTATGCAGACGGTAAGGTGTGCATGGGCAATGTCCCAGTCAAAATTCCGCACGATTGTAGCCTTGAAGATTTTATGCTGTTGTGGCAGGAGTATTTCTTTAACAGTTACTTCAGCCACTTATTCAGTGGGCACATGCCGGTGAAAGGGAATATGGTTCAACTATGGCAAAAACTGATTAAAAACGGCAGAACCTTTCCATCCGATAAACTGGTAGCCAATAATATACCGCTTAAAAAATTAATCCCATGAAAACAGCAGTTCATATCACAGATAATTACCTGATCAACCCGACCAATCCAGTAACTGTAAATGTCGTTGGCGCAGGCGGAACGGGTAGCCAAATGCTTACCGCATTAGCCCGTATCAATCATGCGCTTTTGAGCCTCAACCACCCCGGCCTCCGGGTAAACGCATTCGACGACGACCGCATCAGCGAAGCCAACCTCGGCAGGCAACTATTTTCCGAAAGTGAAATAGGCATGTACAAATCAGTCGCCCTGATCAACCGCCTCAATCGTTTTTTTGGCACAAACTGGAAAGCCCGAACCTATCGATTTGCAGATGCCTTGTACAGCGCCGATGCTTATCGGTCGAATCTCTTTATAACTTGTGTAGATACCGCCAAATCAAGGTTTGAAGTCAGCGAATTGCTGCGTGAATTCAATAATCACCGAAGCCTTGCCAGGGAACGTCCCATGTACTGGATGGATTTGGGCAACAGCCGTGATACAGGCCAGGTTGTTTTATCGACGATAGGTAAAATCCAACAGCCCGAATCAGAAAAGTACAGGCCGGTTGCCGAATTGCCATTCATCACTGAAATGTATAAAGACCAGTTGGAAAAAGCTGAACAATTCGACGATACGCCGAGTTGTTCATTGGCCGAAGCCTTGACCAAACAGGATTTGTTCATTAACACATCTGTAGCGACAATTGGCGCTTCCCTGCTATGGCAACTCTTTCAGCAAGGCATGATTTTCAACCGTGGCGCATTCGTAAACCTCAAAACTTTCGTAACCCAACCACTTAAATTGGAATAATATGCTTGTATTCAAATCTGGAAATATCATGGCCAGCAAATGCTTTGCGCTGGAAAATACGGTAAATACAGTTGGCGTAATGGGCAAAGGCATTGCACTGCAATTTAAAAAAGAATTTCCCCATAAATTTGAAGTTTACCTTGAGAGTTGCATTGGTCAAAAATTTATAGCGGGTAACCTACTGTTGATTACAGCTCCCGGCTTGCTAACGGGTAAGCGTCTGATCATAAATTTTCCGACCAAACATACTTGTGTTTTTGAGCCGGGTACGACTAGATTGACAAGGCTTATTCTCCCCCTAAAAAGTAATCAAAACCAAACAAATTGAGCGCGTAGTCCTACTCGCATTAGGATGCGGTAATGGCAGGTTACGATGGGATAAACTACGATTACTTGTCATTCAACACTTGGGCACCCTAAATGCCCTCTTTGAAGTTTACGAACCATCTCATTAATTTTGGCGACAAGCGCGCCGGGCAACCACTTTCTTCGTTTCCCTTCAAAACAGGTTGCCCGGGTTTTAGAGCTTGAAAAAGCCTTTAATAATTTATTAAGTTAGCTTTTAAATGCTTTCACAAACAATCTGAGCCTCTTAAACTTCAATCATCCCTGCTGCTTTACAGCTTAACTTCTCTCGAAGCTTGTTCATATCATCAGCAATTTTTGCGTCGACAATTTTTGCGTAATGCTGGGTCTGTCTTAAGTTTTTATGACCAAGCATTTTCGATACTGTTTCTAGGGGTACGCCATTGCTTAACGTCACCGTTGTCGCGAAGGTGTGCCTGGCCACGTGGAAAGTTAATAGTTTCTCGATATCACACCTTTCAGCAATTTCTTTCAGATACTCGTTCATCTTCTGATTGGTCAGTACAGGTAACACAACATCCTTAACTTGACATTGCGGATCATCCTGGTATTTCTCCAGGATACGAAGCGCAGCCGGCAAAAGGGGAATCCTGGAAGAGGAATCGGTTTTCTGCCGGTTCTTCACGATCCATTGCTCGCCGTCAAACCCTTTTACCAATTCTGAACGTTTAAGTTGTTTCACGTCTATATAGGCTAACCCCGTATAGCAACAGAAAACAAAAATATCCCTGACGTTGCTTAACCTGGCCGAGCGCAAGCTCTTAGTCGCTATCCGCTCCAATTCGTCTTCGGTTAAATAGGGCTTCTCCACTTCTTTCCTATTGAGGTTATAACCTGCGAAGGGATCACTTTTTAGCCAGCCATACTTAACACAAAGCAGTACCGTTTTTTTAAAGTACGTGAGGTACTTCATCGCGGAATTATGCTGGCATTTTCTAACGCTCTTCAGCCAAAAAGCGTACTGGCTGATAAACTCATAGTTGAGCTTCCGAACATCCATGTCAACGTCACGATACTTCCATTGGATGAACGATCTTGTATGGTTAAGCGTTCGCTTAAACAGATCAAGCGTCCCGGGAGAATATTCCTGTGGTACAAGCGCTGCGATCTGATCATTGTGTTCCTGAAAAACTTCCAGGATCATCTTGCGATCATCAATACCGAGCATGTAATTCTTAATGTTTTCTGCCGTAATGTCCCGGTCATTATCCATCAATACTTTTCTGGCTTTATGAGCCTCCTGAAGCAGCACATCGAGGTGCGCATTAATATTTCTTGCACCTTCACCGTTACCTATGGCTCTCCCGAGCCTGGCATTCCACTTGTCAGGATCCCACAGGCGCTTAGTGGATAGTTCATTTGAACGTCCGTCTACGGTTATCCGGAGATAAATGTACATTTCTGTGTTTTCTAGTTTTCGGCCATGTTTGAGGAAAAACATAAAACCAAGGGATTTTTCTAGCATAATCGAGCATTTTTTTGGTTTACAAATGTCGATTTTAAAGCCGTTTCTACAAGATGTCCAATTTTAGAACATGCTGTATTTCAGTTAATTAAAGCACTTTTCCAGCGTCATTTCCAAAAATACATGGACTACACGAATCGCGTAGAGATATATTGCGTTTTTTGACATAAACTGATGCAGGGTTAAAAACAAAAAAGCCTCTAAATCAACGATTTAGAGGCTTTTAAAACAAGAGAAGAACTCAATTAGCGGTGAGGGAGGGATTCGAACCCTCGGTACAGTTTCCCGTACGTCAGTTTAGCAAACTGATCCTTTCGGCCTCTCAGGCACCTCACCGGTTATTTTTCAGAATTTGCTTACCCTTTTTTCAGGGTCTGCAAATATAGTAATTAGGTTAAGTTGTCAAAAAAATAAATCAGATTTTTAATAATCAATTCTAACATGATAAATACTCATCAGCATCCGCTTAAAAATCTGTTTAATGGTTTCCAAATCTTTCAAAGTTATATCACTGTCGTTCAGTTGGTTTTGATCTAGTTTATATTTCACTATCCTATCAACCAGTATCCCGATCGACTCTTCATCCGGCTCTTTTAATGAGCGCGAAGCAGCCTCAACAGAGTCTGCAAGCATCAAAACACCGGCTTCTTTTGAAAAAGGAATAGGCCCGGGATAGCGAAAAATGTTCTCGTTGATGAACTTTTCAGGAAAATTCTTCAAAAACGATTGATAAAAATAATCTACCCTGGTATTACCGTGATGTGTACGGATAAAGTCTATTATGATTTCTGGCAGATTGGCTTTACGCGCCATCTCGATACCTTTGCTTACATGGCGGATGATGATTTGTGCACTTTCCTCATAAGGCAGCTTATCGTGTGGGTTAAAACCCGAGCTTTGGTTCTCTATAAAAAATAGTGGGTTTTCCATTTTACCAATATCATGGTACAAGGCCCCTGCCCTAACCAGCAGGGCATTGCCACCAATTGCAAAAATGGCATTCTCGGCCAGGTTAGCTACCTGTAACGAATGCTGAAAAGTGCCTGGTGCGCTAAAAGCCATTTCGCGCAGTAGAGGCGCGTTGGTATTGGTTAGTTCGATAAGCGTAATATCTGATGTGATAGCAAATACTTTCTCAAACAGGTAAATAAGTGGATAAGCTAACAATGTAAGTAATACACTAACGGCAAAGGGGATAAAATCTACCCAATCAATAGTAGTGAATGTACCTTCGCGTATCAGTGATATCCCCAGGAAAGAAATAAAGTAAGTTAAAGTGATAATAACAGCTGATATCAGAAATTGCTCGCGGCGTATCAGGTTTTTAATACTGTAAATAGACACCATCCCTGCCGTAATTTCGTAAAAAGCAAATTCAAAGCTGTTAGGTACAAAAAAGCCGGCTATCATTACTACCAGCAAATGTATATTCAGCGCTAAACGGGTATCAAACAGTATACGGATGATGATAGGTACAATACAATAAGGTATATAATAAAAGTTAGGCAGCTCCAGCTTAATAGCCAGCGATAGCGTAGCAAGCATAGCTGTAATAACCAATAGTATCAGGCTCACTAAACGGTTATCATCATAAATATCACGGCGAAACAGGTATAGGAACACCATTAACAAAGTAATAGTAATACCAACTAGTAAAAACTGCCCAAGTAATACCAGGCTACGGTTACCATTGGTGCGGGCATTATCCTCAAATGCTTTTTTGTATGAAGCCAGCTTTTGATAAGCTTCTTCGTTTATTACAGAACCCTTGCTAATTATGATGTCGCCTTTTTGTACCATCCCGCGGGTAATGGATAGGCTTTCTGTAACTTCTTTCTCTAACCGGGCAGTTAGTTTAGCATCGTAGCTTAAATTGGTTTGCAACCTATCTTGCACCAGGTTAAGCAAAAACGCTTTATCCAGTCCGGGTATTTTTCCTATCTCAGTATCGCAGTAAGCAATAGCGCGTTCGCGGGTTAACAGGTCGGCTGTATTTTTATCAACAGCTATATTATTACTTAAAACCGTAATGGCATAATTTTTACCAGCCTGCTGATATTTAGGGTTTAGCTTTAATATTCCCTTATCGTAACAATCTTTTAATATACTTAATCCTGTTTTTAGATAAGCATTCTTTTGCCGCTCGGTTAAACCTGCCGAATGCCATTTTACTTCAAAATCGTTTTTAAAACCTTCTGCCTGTTGCGCCCCCATATCATCTGCACGCTGATAAACGGGGGTAACTGCTGCAAGGGCTGCTTTTTGGTCGGCTTGTATTTCGGCATCAGTTTTTAATATGGCAAAGTTATAGGGGGATATCAGTTCCTTTTGGTTCCAGATGCGCCCCTTTTCATATTCGTATCCAAACTTTGCCTGCTTAGGTAATGCGTAAACTATTACGGTAACGCTAACCAGCACCATAAAAAATTTAACATTTAAGGCATACTTGCGCAATATTGCCTTTTGCCGGGACGATGAAAGTTTTGCCATTAGCCGTGTTTATCCAATCAAAAATAATATAAGTTTCGGTTATCTGTTATTTTTCTTGCTTTTATCAAAACAAAGTTGATATCTTTATGATATCATTTTAAATAAAACCAAAACCATGCAAACCGAAAAAGTAACCACCGCGCCATCCGGCTATTTAGCTTTTGTATTAGTACTTGTGCTTGTAGCCGCAGCAGCATTTACATTTTACATCGAGCAGCCGGTAATCGGCGTTATTATATGCGTAATAAACTTTGTTTTTATATTACCCGGCCTGGCCATCGTTAACCCTAACGAATCTAAGGTGCTTACCCTTTTTGGTAAATACCAGGGCACTGTTAAAAAGGATGGCTTTTTTTGGGTTAACCCGTTTACAGTTAAAAAGAAGGTATCGCTTAAGGCATTTAACCTTAACGGGCAACAGCTAAAAGTTAATGATAGCGTTGGTAACCCTATTGAGATAGCTGCCGTTATTGTTTGGCAGATAAAAGATACTGCCAAAGCCGTTTTTGCTGTAGAAAATTACCTGCAATACGTTAATATACAAAGCGAGGCCGCTGTACGGCACCTGGCTAATTCGTTCCCTTATGACCATATTGAAGATGAAAATGCCAGCATAACCTTACGTGGTGGATCTGAACAGGTGGGCCTGCTTTTGGTGCAGGAATTAAACGAACGCCTTGACCGCGCCGGTATTGAGGTATTAGAAGCCCGCATATCTCACTTAGCTTATGCGCCGGAGATTGCACACGCTATGTTACAGCGCCAGCAGGCATCAGCTATAATTGCTGCCCGCCGGCTTATTGTAGAGGGTGCGGTAGGCATGGTAGAAATGGCCTTAACCAAAATGGAAGAGAAGAATATTATTGAGCTTGATGAAGAGCGTAAAGCTGCCATGGTAAGTAACCTATTGGTTGTATTATGCGGCGATAAGGCTGTAAGCCCGATTGTAAACACAGGTACCCTATACCACTAAGATGATGAATGAATACAGGGCTTTTGACCAATTACGTACCTACGAACTTTACATTGCTAAAAAAGGTTTTTGGTATCCGGATTTTGAATTGACCGATGGTCAGTACATATACGGCAGGTTAAGCTACAGCTCAAACTTTAAGCGTTATGCCATTATAGAAACACCAAGCGGCAAATGGACCATTAAACGTAAAGGTTGGTTTAACCGTACGCTGTTTTTAAACCAGGGCGAAGAAGAAACTATTGGCACCCTAACCCCCGCTACCTGGAAACGTGATTTTAACCTGCAAATGGATAATGGTTTTGAGGCAATTTACTTGTATAAAAAAATATTCTCTAAATCGCTTGTCGTTACTAACGATAAGCTTGGCGATATGATGAATATTACAACAAAGGCTTTAAATTTTAAGCAGCCCTACACGATTACCTTTAGCCAGACGTTACAACAGGATACCATTCCGCCTATACCTTTACTGGCTTTAATAGGTTTACACATTATACTTCTACGCCAGCAACAAGCAGCAGCAAGTTAATAATATGGCAGAAAAAAAAGCTTTTGTTTTAAGGATAAACCCCGATATGCTCAAAGAAATAGAGTTATGGGGTGCTGATGAATTTCGGAGCACTAACGGACAAATTGAGTATTTACTACAGGAAGCCTTACGATCCCGAAAAAAATCAGCACGTAAAAAAAAGGAAACTGAATAAATAGAAAATACTATGCATGCATAATATTTTCTATTTCTATCGTTACTATTCACAGGAAAATATAAATTTGCCTCACCTTTTATAATAACACATTTTTCTGATGAAAGAAGTATATATCGTATCGGCCACCCGTACCCCTATTGGTAGTTTTGGCGGCAGCTTAGCATCGCTATCGGCTACACAATTAGGTGCTGTGGTTATTAAATCGGCCATAGAAAAAGCAGGTTTACAACCGGCAGATGTGCAGGAAGTGTACATGGGTAATGTATTATCAGCCAATTTGGGCCAGGCACCTGCAACGCAGGCAGCTATATTTGCGGGCCTGCCTTATTTACCGGCAACTACCGTAAATAAAGTATGCGCATCGGGCATGAAAGCTATTATGCTGGCCGCACAAAGTATTGCCAACGGCGATAACGACATTGTTTTGGCCGGTGGTATGGAAAGCATGAGCAATGTACCCTACTATATGGACAAAGCCCGTAATGGCTACCGTTTAGGCAACGGTCAAATCATAGATGGTTTGGTTAAAGATGGCTTGTGGGATGTATATAACGATTACCACATGGGTTCGGCAGCAGAACTTTGTGCAGTTGATTGTAACGTAACCCGCGAAGAACAGGATGCCTTTGCCATAGAATCTTATAAACGTGCAGAGGCATCACAGGCATCCGGTAAATTTAAGGCAGAGATAACACCTGTTGAATTGAAAGATAAAAAAGGTGAAGTTACCCTGTTTACCGATGACGAAGAACCAGCTACTGTGAAATTTGACAAGATACCAACCCTAAAACCTGTATTTAAAAAAGATGGTACGGTTACAGCAGCCAATGCATCAACCTTAAACGATGGCGCGGCCGCACTAATATTAATGAGTAAAGAAAAAGCTGAAGCTATGGGCATTAAACCCATCGCAAAAATAATTGCTTATGCCGATGCACAGCAAGCGCCGGAGTACTTTACTACCGCACCTGCAAAGGCTATCCCGCTGGCCCTTCATAAAGCAGGCATAACGGTAGATCAGGTTGATTTCTTCGAGATCAACGAGGCATTCTCTGTAGTATCTGTAGCCAACAACAAAATTTTAAAGCTGGATGCTGCCAAAGTAAATGTTAACGGTGGCGCAGTAGCCATAGGCCACCCGCTGGGTGCATCCGGTGCGCGTATTATAGTTACCCTTATTCATGTACTACAACAAAACGGCGGTAAAATAGGTGCAGCAGGCATTTGTAACGGTGGCGGCGGTGCCAGCGCCATGGTTATTCAAAACCTGCAATAATCCGCTTTATTAATTTTTAATAATTTAGCGCCTTGTTGTACGTTAATATTTACTATAAAAACATTTGATGAAAGGTTTCTTGTTAGCCATATTCCTGGTTTTTTGTTTCAACATTACGTTTGCGCAACACTCCGACGAGGTTAAGAACCTAAAAGATTTAAAAACTTATCAGGATAGCCTTAAAACGCTGGGCAAAACATTTGTGAACAACCCGGATGAGATGGAGCGTAAAAATGCTAATTACAAGTTCATTAAAATGCTGGTGGCTGCTTTAAAGGTACCGCATTCATTCAACTACCCGTTCGACTCCCTAAAAAGCATCAGCATTATTAACGCACCAGATAATCGTTTCAGGATCTTAAGCTGGCACGTAATGAACCAGGATGGCAGTTATCGTTATTATGGTACTATACAGATAAACACGGGCAACAACCTGCTGATGTATCCGCTGGAAGACCAAACACCTTTTATTAAGAACCCCGAAGATTCAGTTACTGATAACCACAGATGGTACGGTGCGCAGTATTATAAAATTATAAGGGTTGCAGCGGCCAAACCTTATTATACGCTATTAGGATGGAAAGGCAGTAACGTAAGATCTACCAAAAAAGTAATAGAAGTGCTTTCGTTTGATAAGGATAATAAACCAAGTTTAGGCATGCCTGTATTTGATGGCAACTCAAAAAGCCGTAAACGAGTGGTTTTTGAATATACCCGCCAGGCATCTATGCTATTACGTTTTGTGCCCGATCAGCAACTAATTGTTTTTGATCATCTCTCCCCCCCCGATCAAAGAATGAAAGACCACCCCGAAACCTTTGGTCCAGACCTAAGCTACGATGGTTTTAAGCTAAAGAATGGCCGTTGGGTGTTGGTGGAGAATTTAGACATGCGCAATATACCGCAAACCGAAGATGAAGGGTACGTTGACCCTAAAGCACAGGCCATTATAGACAAGAAATCGATACCGCTGCGGAGGAAAAATTAAACATTTAATATATTCCGGCTATCAAAACATTACAGATGCGTTCTGTAATAATTTCGGTATAAAATATCGGATCAATATAATTATACTATTTTAGACAAAAAAACAGTTATACGTAATGTCAGAAACTTTACAAGAAGCCGCCCCGGCTAAATCAAAGTCAAGATTCCCCAAGAGTGTTCCCTTTATTATTGGGAACGAAGCAGCAGAGCGATTTAGTTTTTACGGGATGCGGTCTGTACTCACACTATTTTTAGTAAAACAATTTTTTAATCCTGCAGATAATCCCGCTTTAACCGACCAGGCTAATGCGCATGCCAATAAGCTGCATCACCTTTTTGTGATGGTGGCTTATGCTTTGCCTTTTGTTGGCGGCATGATAGCCGATTGGTTTACCGGCAAATACAAGTTGATATTATATGTATCAATAATTTACTGCATTGGGCATTTAATGCTGGCCACATTTGATGGTGGCCTTAGCGGTTTTGAGTTGGGTTTACTTGTAGTTGCCATTGGCGCAGGCGGTATTAAGTCATGCGTATCGGCCAATGTGGGCGATCAGTTTGACGCAACCAATCAAGATCTGCTTTCCAAAGTTTATGGATGGTTCTATTTTAGCATCAACGCCGGTTCTATGATCTCCACAGTTGCCATCCCCTGGACATATGAGCATTTTGGGCCAAAGTGGGCGTTCGGGATCCCCGGCATCCTTATGGCACTGGCTACCATCATATTCTTTTCGGGCCGTAAACAATATGTAAAAGTACCTCCACAGGGTGTAAACCGTAACAACCTGGTATTTATAACCTGGTATTCACTTACCCACCTAAGCCAACGCAAACCGGGGCAACAAATATTGGATATTGCCAAAGGCTATTATGACCCCGAACGTGTGGAAGGCGTAAAAGCCGTATACCGCGTTATGACCGTATTCTTTTTCGCGCTGGCATTTTGGGCTGTTTGGGACCAATGTTTATCTGAGTGGACGCTTTACGCAGAAAAAATGGATCGTGTAATTAACCTTGGTTTTACTTCATTTACTGTGTATCCTGGCCAGTTATCTACGTTTAACACTATATTCCTGCTCATGTTTATCCCGTTGTTTAACTATGTGATATATCCGTGGTTTGATAAAAGAGGCCTAAAAACAACACCACTGCGCAGGCTTGGTACCGGTTTGGTTTTAACAGCTTTATCGTTTGTGGTAATAGGTGTTATACATACCAGTCTGGATAATGGCGGCTCGCCTTCCATTTGGTGGCAGGTATTCGCGTTCCTGATACTTTCAGCAGCAGAAGTACTGGTATCTATTACCGGCTTGGAATATGCTTACACGCATTCACCAAAATCAATGAAGAGTACCATGACCGGCATCTGGTTCCTGGTTGTTTCATTCGGAAACCTAATAACAGCCGTAGTAAACGGGCTTATTGAAGATGGCGGCTGGTGGGCCACAAACCTTAAAGGTTCCAACTACGAATGGTTCTTTGTGGCATTCATATGCGTGTTTATTATTGCATTTTTAATTATTTCACCACGCTTAAAAGAAAGAAATTACATTACCGACCCTGTTAGCTTAAACCAGGTTGCTTCCGAAACAGAAAGGCTTTAATAAATATTACCTTTAAAAAACAGGAAAGTGAACCACTTTCCTGTTTTTTATTTTAATGCCGTATAAAATTAAATTATTTTAGCGGCGTTCATTATAAAACAAATTCCGCATATACAGTGCCCGATAGCATCGTCATTATCCCTACTTACAACGAAAAAGAAAACATTGAGCGGATGATACGCAAAGTATTCACCCTGCCCCATGATTTTCATATACTGATTATTGATGACGGTTCTCCTGATGGCACTGCAGCTATTGTAAAACAATTACAGCAGGAGTATAACGGTAAGCTTTTTATTGAAGAACGGTCTGGCAAGCAAGGCTTGGGTACAGCCTATATACACGGCTTTAAATGGGCACTAGCAAACCATTACGATTTTATTTTTGAAATGGATGCCGATTTTTCACATAACCCGGATGACCTGCTGCGCTTGCGCCAGGCTTGTGTTGATGGGGCTGATGCGGCCGTTGGCTCGCGATATATAAAAGGTGTAAACGTAGTTAACTGGCCCATGAGCCGTGTATTGATGAGCTTTTTCGCATCAGTATATGTGCGGTTTATAACCGGTATTAATATACAGGATGCCACTGCCGGCTTTATGTGCTATAAGCGTAAAGTTTTACTTACCCTTGATTTGGATAAAATAAAATTTGTAGGTTATGCCTTTCAGATAGAGATGAAATACACCTCTATTAAGCACGGCTTTAAAGTAACCGAAGTACCCATCATATTTACTGACCGTACCGCCGGCACATCTAAAATGTCATCGGGAATTTTCAAGGAAGCATTTTTTGGGGTTATACAAATGAAAGTTAATAGTATTTTCAGAAAGTATCCGGAGGGATGAAATAGTCCGAAAGTCAGTTAAGACAGCAAGTCGGAAAGACACTACGGTAAATGGAAAATATTTTTTTTCTTCTTTCGGACTTTCTGACATCCGACTTTCCGACTCACAAAAAAAATACTAATTTCGTTGGCAATGAACGAAAACCTTGATCCGGATAGCGAACGCCTCTCTCCTACCGAACGTGATATAGAAAAAGTATTGCGCCCCGCTGCCTTTGAAGATTTTACCGGTCAGCATAAGATAATGGCTAACCTGCGGGTGTTTGTACAGGCTGCCCGCCAGCGCGGCGAAGCACTGGACCATGTATTACTGCATGGCCCTCCGGGATTGGGTAAAACCACCCTATCGCACATTATAGCTAATGAGATGGGCGTAGGGATCAAAATAACATCAGGCCCTGTGCTTGATAAACCCGGCGATCTGGCAGGCCTGCTAACCAATCTGGAGACCGGCGATATCCTTTTTATTGACGAGATACACCGTTTAAGCCCACTGGTAGAAGAGTATTTATATTCGGCCATGGAGGATTTTAAGATAGATATTATGCTGGAGAGCGGCCCTAACGCCCGTTCGGTACAAATTTCACTTAATCCGTTTACACTTGTTGGCGCTACTACCCGTTCAGGATTATTAACTGCGCCATTACGCGCACGTTTTGGTATTAACAGCCGTTTAGAATATTACGATGCCAAATTACTTACTACCATCGTGCTGCGTTCGGCATCAATTTTACGTACACCAATAAGTGATGAGGGCGCTTATGAAATTGCCCGCCGTAGCCGCGGCACGCCACGTATTGCTAATGCCCTGTTACGCCGTACCCGAGATTTTGCCCAGATAAAAGGTGATGGTAATATCGATACCCCTATTGCGCAGTACGCACTTAATGCACTTAATGTAGATGAACATGGCTTAGATGAGATGGATAACAAGATCCTGTCTACCATTATTGATAAATTTAAAGGCGGGCCTGTTGGCTTAAAAACCATAGCTACCGCTGTTGGCGAAGAAGAAGGCACTATTGAAGAAGTGTACGAACCTTTTTTAATACAGGAAGGATTTTTAATGCGTACAGCCCGCGGCCGCGAAGCTACGGAAAGTGCATACCGGCACCTGGGTAAGATAAAACTGGGCGGTAACCCATCCTTGTTTTAAACAAACATAATTAATTATTTTTCCATAGTTAAATTATTAATAAACAGCGGTTTGCCAATGTGTCGAAATTACGCATAGCGACATTATTTTAACATACAGGCATTATTGGGTTGCAGTTACAGGAAATTTTTCATTATTTGCCTGCACCAATAACTACCTATGTCTGACTTGGTTTTACCATCCGAAAAAGAGTTACTCTTAAGGGTATCCTATGGGGATGAAATTGCTTTTAGTGAACTATTCAAAGCTCATCACCAGCGTTTGGGTACACATATTTACCGCATTACCGATTCCGTTGAGCTGGCAGAAGAAATCGTTCAGGATGTATTTTTAAAAATATGGATCAATCGCAAAGCGCTTAAAACGGTGCAGAATTTTGGTGCATATTTGTTTATCCTATCAAAAAATCATGCCCTTAACTGCCTTAGGCAATTAGCTAAAGAGCGCATGCGCCAAAAAGCTATCGAAGAAAATGTTGTGCCTATTTTAGAAGAGCAGGCTACCCAAAACGATAATTATTACGCTTTATTAGATAAAGCCATTGACCACCTACCGCCACAACAGCAAAAAGTATATTTGTTAAGCCGCCATAAGCGTTTAAAATACGATGAGATAGCCCACCAAATGGGCCTGTCGCGCGAAACTGTTAAAAAATACTTGCAGGGCGCAACCCACTCTATCACCAGTTATGTACAAGCCCACATCGATATTTTGGCCATTGTAACACTAGCTATAATATTTTTTTAAAAAACCGGTGTGGTAATACCCCCTTTTTTCCTCATATAGTGTCATGTAATAAAGGCTACCCCGGCTTTTACAGAAACCTATTATTGAAAAACATTTAATGAACACATCCAGGTTAAGGTTGAGATACCTTTTTGATCGCTATTATAGCAAAACTGCCACATTGCAAGAGCGCGATGAGTTATTTGCTATTATTGAAGCAGGTGAAAGCGATCACGTGTTATCTGCCCTCATTCAAAAAGCCTGGGATGAAATGGAAACAGGCCAACCGTTTTTTGATCCTAATAAAACAAATGTCATACTCAACAACGTATTAGTTTCCGGTCAATCTTTAAAAATACCCAAAAATTATAACCGCAAACTAAATTGGATTAAAGTATCAGCTGCAGCTGTGGTGATGCTATTTATGGGTATAGTAGCCTATCAGTATGTAGCAAAGCGAAAAAAAACAGTTACCCATATAGCTGTTAATCCGCAACGCCCCCACAATGATGCCCTGCCCGGAAGTAACAAGGCCGTGTTAACTTTAGCCAACGGCAAAACAATTACTTTAGATGATGCCCAAAACGGCACGCTTGCCCAACAAGGTTCAACCATTGTTAAAAAAGCCGCTAATGGCCAATTAGTTTACAATGTTGCCGCCCTGGCAAAAACTAACACCGCCCCATCCATCAACACAATTGCTACACCACGTGGTGGGCAGTACCAGGTAATTTTGCCCGATGGCACAAAGGTTTGGTTAAACTCCGCCTCATCGTTACGTTTCCCTACCCGTTTTACAGGCAATTTACGCCAGGTTGAAATTACCGGCGAGGCTTATTTTGAGGTAACTAAAAATGCAGCCATGCCATTTAAGGTTAAAACCAACCGTGCCGAAATTGAAGTATTAGGCACGCACTTTAACGTAATGGCCTATGATGACGAAAACGTTATGAAAACTACCCTCTTAGAAGGCGCAGTAAATATCAACAGCGGTAGCTTTTCTGCCAAACTTAAACCTGGCCAGCAGGCACAAATAAGATCATCAGGCAAAAACAAAGTTGTAGACGATATTGATATGGAAGATGAAATTGCCTGGAAGAACGGCATCTTTCAATTTAGGGATGCCGGGATAGACGATATTCTGCGCCAGGCCTCACGGTGGTATGATTTAGATATAGTTTATAAAGGCAATACCCCGGTACGCGAATTTAACGGCCATATATCCCGTAATGTAAAAGCATCCGAATTATTGAATATGCTGAAATATGCAGGCATCGAACTGAAGATAGAAGGAAATAAAATAATAGTGCTTTAGCCCAAAAAAGAGACCATATATAAAATCAATTATTCACCTTAAAAAAAATCTATGATGAAAGAAATACACCACTCTAGTTAAAACGTTTCGGTGGCCCGTTTATACCATTTTTTCGACGTATGGTATAAACATTCAGCATAAAAAAACCGGGAAGTGTTTCGACCCACTTTCCCGGCATAAAGCCCGGGCCCCATATCCATTGCAATTGACGAATTGAAACTTAATGTTTAACCCAAACACAACAAACTTATGAATTTTAATTCTAAGGCTGTGCCTTTGGCATGGCCTAAACCATCCAAAATATTATTGGTTATGAAACTCACTGCCATTTTAATAATTGCAGCCCTTACCAATGTGAGCGCCAAAACGTTCAGTCAAACTGTATCGTTGCGCCAAAAAAATGCTACTGTGGAAAAAGTACTGCGTGCAATCGAAAAACAAACCGGCTATCACTTTATGTACGATAAGCAGGATGTATCAAAAGCCGGTACTATTAACATTGATGTAAACCAGGTTACCGTAGCGCAGGCGCTTGATGTGGCCTTAAAAGACCAACCGCTTACCTACAAAATTTTCCAGGAAACTATTGTAGTTAAGAAGAGGGAAGACTCGGAAGCATCTGCACCGGTTAAAGCATTAGATATAACCGGTACGGTTAGCGATGCCAAAGGCCCCCTGCCCGGTGTTAACGTTAAGCTTAAAGGTACTACTACCGGTATTTCTACTGATGTTAACGGCAAATACAAACTTACTGTGCCTGATGGCAACGGTACTTTGGTGTTTAGCTTTATTGGCTATACACCAAAAGAGGTAGCTATTAACAACCAGCAAGTTATTGATGTTGTATTAGCCGAAGAGCCAAAAGCGTTAAACGAGGTTGTGGTAGTTGGTTATGGTACCCAAAAACGTGTAGACCTGACAGGATCTGTAGGTAGCGTTAGCGGCAAAGCCCTGCAAGACCGACCGCAAACAAACCTGGAGCAGGAACTTGCCGGTAAAATTGCTGGTGTAAACGTTTCTACCAACTCGGGCGAGCCTGGTGGTAGCACTAAGATCCGTATCCGTGGTTATAGCTCTATCAACACCAATACCGACCCTTTGTATGTTGTAGACGGTATTGTGTGGACAGAAGGCGGTAACAGCATCAACCCAAATGATGTGGCATCGATAGACGTTTTAAAAGATGCATCATCTACTGCTATATACGGTACACGTGGTGCAAACGGTGTAATATTGATCACTACAAAACGTGGTGCCAAAAACAGGCCCAGCACTGTTAGTTATGATAGCTACGTTAGCGTGAGCACAATGGCTAAAAAAATACCTGTTTTAAATTCAAAACAGTTTTTGGCAGTTGAAGATCTGGCTTATCAAAATATTCAGAAGTATGACCCGGTTGGTTGGGCTGCAGGTAAATATGTGGATGATAATCCTACAACCATCAGAACAGCATTAATAGGGAAACTATTTGATGCTAATTTGCAACCATTGTATGATACCGACTGGCAAAAAGAAACTACCCGTAATGCGGTAAGCCAAAACCACAATTTATCATTTACAGGCGGTTCAGAAAATATCAATTATGGCTTGTTTTTAAACTATGCAGATGACCAGGGTATTATTCTTAACAGTTACTTAAAACGCTATAATGTACGTTTAACTGTAGATAACCAGGTTAAGCCATGGTTAAAAGTTGGTGCTACATTAAACTACAATGCGCAAGACCAACGTGCCGGTAATTACGGTACTGGTGGTAACAATATACCGCGCGGGTTGATAGAAATGATACCTATTATCCCTATCAAATACCCGGACGGCACTTACGGTAAAAGGACCGACTACCCTAATATGGAGGGTGGCGATAACCCGGTAGCACAAACAAACGAAATACAGGAATTAGCCAAGGTGCGTGTGTTTAGCGGTAACGGATATGCCAATATCGATCTTTTTAAAGGCCTTCAATTCCGTTCGGTATTAGGTGTAACTACTTCTGCTAATTATATCCCAAGATTTGCAAGCGGGCTTGTAGGCGGTTCAACAGCCGATCAGTCTTACAGTTCAGCATCTATAGATGAGTACAATAAAACGTTTTGGCAATGGCAAAACTACCTTACTTACGACAAAACTTTTAACAAAGTACATAAACTGAACGTTGTTGTAGGTACCGAGCAGCAAAACTTTCAACAGCTAAGGGTAAATGCATCTACCAGAAGCTTGTCTGATAATTATTATCAATATTATAACCTGGGTGCAGGTTCAATCCCGGGCTTGCCCCTTTCTGATTTCACAGCATGGCAAATGCAATCATTTTACGGTAGGATAAACTATGGTTATAATGATAAATACCTGTTAACATTAACCGGCCGCCAGGATGGATCATCAAGGTTTGGTAAAAATGTGAAATATGGCTTCTTCCCATCAGCAGCCTTAGCATGGCGAGCATCTCAGGAAGACTTCATGAAAGACAATAAAACTATCTCCGACCTTAAATTCAGGGTAAGTTATGGTTTATCCGGCAACTCCGAGATCGGCCAATACCGTTCACTTGCTAATATCAACACTACTAACTATGTGTTTAATGGCCAGCAAGCTATCGGTACTTACCTGTCAAGTATTGGTAACTCAGATCTGCAATGGGAAAAAACAGCCGAGTTGAACTTCGGTGTTTCATTTGGTTTGTTTAACAACCGCTTAACTGTAGATGCAGACGCTTACATCAAGAAAACCCAGGCATTGTTACTTAACGCCCCATTGCCGGAAACCAGTGGTTTTACCAGCGTATTTAAAAACACAGGTAAATTACAAAACAGGGGTATCGAGCTTAACCTGAGTAGTGTTAACATTAAAACAGATAACTTCTCATGGAATACATCTTTTAACATCTCGTTCCTAAGCAACAAGATTTTACAATTAGGGGCTTCTAATGATGATATATTCCTTGACCCGGTATTCCTGTCACAATTCAATTTAATGCGCGTTGGTTTGCCAGCAGGTAGCTTTTATGGTTACAAAGTATTGGGTACATGGGGTACTGCAGAAGAAGCACAAGCTGCAAAATATGGCCTGTTACCCGGTGACTTAAAAATTCAAGACACCAATGGCGATGGCAAGGTATCTTCTGATGATAAAGTAGTTTTAGGTAAATCTATCCCAGATGGTTACGGAACATTAACCAACAACTTTGCTTACAAGAATTTTGATTTGGGTGTAGAATTACAGTTTAACTACGGCAACCAGATCATGAATTTAACCAAGCACTCTGGCCAGGACAGAACAGGGCAGGCAAACAGTTATGCTACTGTATTAAATGCATGGACGCCAACTAATCAGAATACTGATATAGCCGAAACCAGACCAGCTTATGTACGCTACCAAACTGAGATTTATTCTACTAAAGTAGAAAGTGGCAACTTTATCCGCGGTCGTGCGGTGACATTAGGATACAACTTCCCTACCAATGTATTATCTAAAATTAAATTAAGCAGGCTAAGAGTGTATGCGCAGGCGCAAAACCTTTTTGTAATAACAAAATACACAGGTTATGACCCAGAAGTATCTACCTATAACGGCTCACCAAATTTTGCGCAGGGCCCTTCAAGTAACTTCACGCAGAACATACAATTTTATGATTATCCAAAACCAAGAGTTTTCTTACTTGGATTAAACGCAAGCTTTTAATTAATGTTAAAAATACCATCATGAAATTTCACATCAAAAAATATTCTATTGCTTGTCTTATAGTTGCAGGTACTTTTACAACCGGTTGTAAAAAATTTCTCGACGAAAAAAACTACAGCAATTTCGATAAAGACAATTATTTCCAAAATGCCGGGCAGGCACAATCGTTTGTAAACGGCATTTACACCAACCTGTATATGTTTCAGAATGGTGATGCTTATGGCGAAAGTCCGTTTATTACAATTGAGCTTTTTGCGGGCCATGCTACCTCATTAGGGCAAAGTGTTAATAACGCAAATGTTATTAATCAACGTACAGATGCTGTAAACCCAGGTTTTGAAACCGTTTGGAAAAACAGCTATGCTGCAATTGCCAATGCCAATCTTGCGATCGAAAAATTACCGACAGTTAGTATGGATGAGGCATTAAGAAAAAACCTGTTAGGACAGGCGTATTTTTTAAGAGCATTTTTCTACTATCATTTGGTGAGGTTATATGGTGATGTACCGTTGATAACTACATCACAAACGTTAACCAGTCCCGATCTTTATCCGGAGCGTGCACCAGTAAGCCAGGTATATGATCTGATCATAAGCGATCTGGAAGCCGCTAAAGCATCTGAATTACCTAATACAGACCAAACAGGCAAAGTTTCGCTTGGTGCTGTTAAAACGCTTTTAGCAAGTGTTTACCTTACAACAGCCGGTTATCCATTACAAAAAACAGAAAACTTTGCCAAAGCTGCGGCAGAAGCAAAAGATGTTATACCGATGTATACCCTGTTCGATAAGTACGATTACTTACATGATAATGCGCACAAAAATCAAGGTGAGTTAATTTTTCAGAACCAATATTTGGCAGGTGTTAAGGACAACGCAATTCCTCAGTTAACCATTCCGTTTAATTTACAGGTTGGTGCTTATGGCGATCACCTGGGCGCTATGATACCTACCAATGATTTCTTCAATAGTTACGAAGATGGTGACTTACGTACAGAAGAACGCCAGTTTTATTATTCAAGCTATCCAAAATACAAAGAGCCGGGTACGATCATTCAATTCGGCGAGCACGCTTTATACAAATATTTCCATTTAGAGAGCGCTGCAAGCACAGGTATAAGTGATGAGAACTGGACGTTTTTACGTTTACCCGAAGCTATGCTTATTTATGCAGAGGCAAGCAACGAAGTAAACGGCCCTACTCAGGACGCGTATGATGCCATAAACCCGATAAGAAAAAGGGCCAAGCTTGAGCCTTTAGCTGGTTTAACTAAAGACCAGTTTAGGGAAGCGATATGGAAAGAACGCTATCACGAATTAGCATATGAGAACAAAGCTTACTTTGATATACAGCGTACACATAAAGTGTATGATGTTAAAAACAATAAATTTGGCGAAGCTACATCAACGCCAAATGAGCAAGGTGTAACCTTAAGAGAGCAATACTACTTATGGCCGATACCTCAAAGGGAGATTAGTACTAGTACCAAACTGAAACAAAACCCGGGGTGGCAATAATAATTTTACAATATAAAAGACTGGCAATACCCGCCAGTCTTTTATATTTACGGCAGGTTTACATTTCTACTACTATTAACTAACAAATGAAAAAAAGATTTCTTCTTTTAACTACTGTACTATTTTCGGCCACAACCTTTGCCCAACAGGTTACTAAAGTTACCGATCCGGTTGAGTGGATCAATCCTTTAATGGGTACACAATCCAAATACGACTTAAGCAACGGTAACACTTACCCCGCTGTTGCGGTACCATGGGGTATGAATTTCTGGACCCCGCAAACCGGTAAAATGGGCGATGGCTGGCAATACACTTATGATTCGTATAAGATAAATGGCTTTAAACAAACCCACCAGCCATCCCCCTGGATGAATGATTACGGGCAGTTTGCCATTATGCCGGTTACAGGTAAAATAAAGGTTTCTCAAAACCAACGCCAAAGCTGGTTCTCGCACAAAGCAGAGATCTCCAAGCCATACTACTACAGCGTTTTCCTGGCAGATCATGATGTTACTACCGAGATTGCCCCTACCGAGCGTAGCGCACAATTTAGGTTTACGTTCCCAAAAACAGATAGTTCATTCATCGTAATTGATGCTTTTGATAAGGGCTCTTATGTAAAGGTCATCCCGGGCGAGAAAAAAATTGTTGGTTACTCTACCAAATATGCCCGCGGCCCGCTTAAAAATTTTAAAAATTACTTTGTAATTTATGTAGATAAACCAATTACCACCGCACAGGTTTACAGCGATAGCACGCTGAGCGAAGGTTTGGAGCTAAGCGCTAAACATGCCAGTGCTGTTATAGGCTTTAAAACTGCCAAAGGCGAAAAAGTTAATCTGCGTGTTGCCTCATCATTCATCAGCATAGAACAAGCCGAGATAAGCCTTAACAGGGAAATTGGTAACGACAATTTTGATATCACCAAACAAAAAGCAAAAGCTGTTTGGAACAAAACCCTGGGTAAGTTAGCCGTTGAAGGCGGATCTGTAGAGCAAGTAAAAACTTTTTACTCTTGCTTATACCGTATGTTGTTTTTCCCTAACAAAATGTACGAGTTAGATGCTAAAGGGCAGCCTATGCACTGGAGCGCACAAAACGGCCAGATACTGCCGGGATATAAATTTGCCGGTACCGGCTTTTGGGATACCTTCCGGGCCTTATACCCTTTCCTAAACCTGGTATATCCATCTATCAACAAAGAGATGCAGGAAGGCCTGGTTAACGATTATAAAGAAGGCGGCTGGTTACCCGAGTGGAGCAGCCCGGGTTATGCTGACGTAATGGTTGGTAACAATTCAGCATCTGTAGTGGCCGATGCTTACCTTAAAGGTGGCCGTGGTTATGATATCCAAACACTTTACCAGGCATTATTGCACGGCGCCAATAACGATGGACCTAATGCCACAGGCCGCGATGGTGTTAATTACTACAACAGCTTAGGTTATGTACCTTATGATGTTAAGATAAACGAGAATGCTGCCCGTACTTTAGAGTATGCTTATGATGATTTTACCATCTACAAGTTAGGCAAGGCATTAAACCGCCCGGCATCCGAGACCGAAATTTACCGCAAACGTAGCATGAACTACAAAAACCTGTTCGACCAGCAAACGGGTTTAATGCGTGGTAAAAACAAAGATGGTAAATTCCAAACGCCGTTTAATCCTTTTAAATGGGGTGATGCCTTTACAGAAGGTAACAGCTGGCACTATACCTGGAGCGTTTTTCATGACGTGCAGGGCCTGATAGGCCTGATGGGTGGTAAAGAAAAATTCACTGCCAAACTGGATTCGGTATTCTCGTTACCTCCAGTTTTTGACGATAGCTATTATGGCGAAGTGATACACGAAATTCGTGAAATGCAAATTGCCGGTATGGGCCAATATGCACATGGTAACCAACCTATCCAACACATGACTTACCTGTATAACTACTCGGGCGAGCCATGGAAAACCCAATTGCATGTGCGCGATGTGATCAATAAAATGTACCACTCTGCACCAGATGGTTACTGCGGCGACGAGGATAACGGCCAAACATCTGCATGGTATGTATTTTCGGCCATGGGTTTTTACCCGGTATGCCCAGCTACAGACCAATATGTATTAGGTGCACCGCTATTTAAAAAGGTAACGCTTACCTTAGAGAACGGTAAAAAAGTTACGATAAACGCGCCAAACAATAGTGATGCAAACAGGTTTGTAAATAACCTGAGCATTAATGGCAAACCATACAGCAATAACTGGATAAGCCACAAAGCATTGCAACAGGGCGAAGTTTTAAACTTCAACATGTCGGCAACGCCAAACAAGGCAAGGGGTACAAAAGCAACAGATGTGCCTTACTCACTATCAAATGAAAAATAACCGAATTACAAAATTCATGAAGTTATTAATGTGCCTGATCTTAGTATCGGGCACATTTGTATCAGTATTATTTGCACAAGTAATACCGCCCGGCAAGCCCATACCACCAACTGCGCCGCCTGCACCTGTATTATTAAGCAAGCAAAAGTTGGGCATCGCAGGCCTGTCGCATGATCATGTGCACAATATTTTAACCGACTACCGCGATGGTAAGGTAATTATTGTGGGCATAGCTGAAGCAGACAAGCAGTTGCAAGACAGATACAAAAAACAGTATAACTTGCCGGATTCCCTGTTTTTTGATGACCTTAAAAAAATGGTTACCGCTAAAAAACCCGATGTGGTTTTGGGTTATAACCCCGTTGCAAAACATATAGATGTGGTAGAGGTTTGCGCCCCCCTGGGTATATCTGTAATGGTAGAAAAACCGTTGGCAGCTACCCTGGCACAAGCCAGCCGTATGGAGTTTTTAGCTTTAAAATACTACATAAAGCTATTAACTAATTACGAAACTACTTGGTACCCATCTTATCAGCACGTTTATGATGTGGCTGCTAAAGATAGCCTGGGGCAAATAAGAAAAATAGTAGTACACGATGGCCACCAGGGGCCAAAAGAAATTGGCTGCAGTAAAGATTTCACCAACTGGCTTACCGACCCCGAACTGAATGGTGCCGGTGCCCTCAATGATTTTGGCTGCTACGGTGCCGACCTGATGACATGGTTAATGAATGGCCAGAAACCCATTGCCATTACCGCAGTAGCCCGCCATTTTAAATTAAAAACCTATCCTAAAGTTGATGATGATGCTACCATAATAGTAGAATATCCCACAGCTACGGGCATTATAGAAGCATCATGGAATTGGCCCTTTTCTATCAAGGATCTGGAGGTTTTTGGTGACGAGGGTTACATGCATGCCCTGGATAAGGATAACGTAGTAACCCGCATTGATAACAAACCGGTTACTACTACAATAGCGCCGCCTTTAGCCCAGCCTTATGATAATCCTGCATCTTACCTCCAGTTAGTTGTTAACAACAGGCTAAAAGGCATTACAGATAGGTCGTCTTTAAAGTATAACATGATCGTAATGCAAATATTGGATGCTGCTAAACGCTCAATAGCCGAAGGAAAACGGATAGTGTTATAGGCATTTAGATACTTATGTAACCAAATTAGAAAGCGGTTAAAATTTACCAACAGTTAATTACAAGCCTGCATATTTATACTAATTTAGCACCTTATAAATCATCAATCGTATATGTTAAAGCAATTCTCGGCCCTGCTGCCACTTTGTTTATTGGGCATGGTATCGTGCCAGTCCAAACCATCATCAACAGCCAAAACGGTTGCTGATAGCGCTAAAACATCAACAGAAGAAACCGCATCACCGGCTGTAAAATTGGCTACAGGCCCCATTGATAAAGCAGCAGTTTTAGCCCGTAAACAAGTGCCTATCCTTTGTTATCACCAGATCCGCGACTGGAAAGCATCCGACTCTAAAAATGCTAAGGATTATATTGTACAGGTAGCTGCTTTTAAAGATCATATGAAAATGCTGGCAGACAGCGGTTACCATACCATCCTGCCCGATCAATTGTATAACTATCTAGTGACAGGTGCACCGCTACCTAAAAAGCCAATTATGTTAACATTTGATGATACCGATGTTGACCAGTTTACCATTGCTGCACCCGAGATGAAGAAATATGGCTTTAAAGGCGTTTTCTTTGTGATGACGGTATCTATTGGTCGCCCACATTATATGACTACAGAGATGATCAAAAAACTGTCAGATGATGGCAATGTAATATCAAGCCACACCTGGGACCATCACCGGGTAGATAAATATTCGCATACATCTAATCTGGTAATTAAAGGTTTAAACGGTAAAATAACTAACAGGCCGGTTGATGACTGGGTTACCCAAATTGATAAACCAACCAAAAAGTTAGAAGAAATTACAGGTAAAAAAATACAGTATTTTGCTTATCCATTTGGGATCTGGAAAAAACCCGTATTACCGGAGTTAGATAAAAAAGGCTTTAAAATGGCTTTCCAACTGGCTGATAAACGCGACCCTGATTATCCATTACTAACCGTTCGCCGCATATTAGATAGTGGTTACTGGACTACTAAAACATTAAGCAACAGCATACGTAACAGCTTTTAAATAAATTCTATAAATATCGAAGCCCTCTTTTGTATAACAAAAGGGGGCTTTATATTTTAATATATGTTAGCTACTTTTAAACCATGACTATCATCCTACGCCCCATCATGTTTAGTTTGTGTACCATATGGTTATTTGCTGCTTGTAATAATAAACCAGAAACAACCCCTGTAAGCCAAAAAGAAATATCTAAACAAATTGTTGAAGAACATTTTCGCTACCTAAATAATCATGATTTAAAAAGCCTGGTTGCACAATACGGCGATAAAGCTAAAATTACCACAGTAGACTGGGATGGCGAAGCTATCGGTCCGCAGGGTGCAGACCAAATCTATCACCAGGCATTTTATATATCACCGGATGCCAGGTACTTGGTAGATAACGTAATTAATAGCGATTCGATAGTGGTAGTAGAATATGATATTATAGGCCTTAAAGAAAAACCAGGCAGCACTATACGATATGATATGCGTAATTGTAGCGTATTTAAGATCATAAATGATAAGATAACCGCAGAATCAACGTATGCTAATAACAGATTATACCGTAGCAAGTAATCATTAGTAAGATATTTTAAAGTAAATAGAAGCGTTCAAAATCGTTTGTATAAAACTATCTTATCCTTTTACCAAATAAATAAAGGCTGTCTCATTAGTACGAGACAGCCTTTATTGTTTACAAATTCTCGCCCGACGGGCCCTTACCTTTATTTGAAGAATCCTCTTCTTCAGGCGAACCTGGTTCTCCGTTATCATTGCCCGGCACTACAGTTTTAACAAGCGTATCATCAGGTTTATCCTGTACACTGGGATCGCCACTTTTGTCGAGTTCATTTGCATCTGTATTAGTGCGGATGTTCTCGTTATTAACGTTATCTACATTTCCTTGCGTATCGTGATTTTGGCCCTGGCCATTAGCCCTGTCAAATCCTTCTGTTTTGTTTTCCATAGTATATATATTTATTGTTTAGATTCTGTTGTTTCTCCGTCTTTAGAACTTATCCATTTAATGGCTTCATCCAATTGTTCCAGCGCGTACCCTTTAGATTTGCCCGGCACAAAAAACTTAAATGCATCTGTAAACCATTGCACTCCTTTTTGATCGCTAACTACAGCAATTTTATTCCACTTAGTAAAATTTTTTAAACCCATTTTAATATCGTCCCACCAGGCACCGGCTGTCCAGTTCTGCACATCTGTCTCCAGCACAAGCAAATAATTAATTTCGCCCTGCCTGGCTGCCAGTTCGTTTATGCGCGGTAACAGCACATTCTCCATATCTTCTTTAGTTACTTCACCTACGGCGTGTATGCCAACTACATGCGGCGCAAGGTCGTTTATAAATTGTAGCATAATTGAATTCTTTTAACATATACACCAAAAGCCATACCACTATTCAAAAGAAAATTATTTGCCGGATATTTTAATTTATTTCGCAACCAGCCAAACGGGTATTCTGCTAACAAACATTGCATTATGTATCTTTGCAGCAATGAAACAAAATCTGTCGGCTTATTCACAAATGATAAAAACTGAGGCTAAAAAACTGGGGTTTTTATTTTGTGGTATAGCAAAAGCAGAATTTTTAGAACAGGAGGCACCACGCCTGGAAGCATGGCTTAATAAAGGGATGCATGGCGAAATGCGCTATATGGAAAACTACTTTGATAAGCGGCTCGATCCGCGTTTACTGGTAGATAGCGCCAAATCTGTTATTTCATTAGGCCTTAATTACTATACAGATACCACACAAGCCGACCCATTAGCGCCAAAAATATCAAAATACGCTTACGGAGCTGACTACCATGCTGTTATAAAAGATAAACTAAAGCTACTATTAGATACTATTAACCAAAATATAGGTGAGGTCGGCGGCCGGGCTTTTGTAGATTCGGCTCCGGTTTTAGATAAGGCATGGGCAAAAAAGGCCGGCTTAGGTTGGATAGGTAAAAACAGCAATCTGTTAAGTAAACAGGTTGGCTCTTTCTTTTTTTTAGCAGAACTTATTGTAGATATAGAACTGGAGTATGATGTAGAGCCTACAGCCGACCATTGCGGCAGCTGCACCCGTTGCATAGATGCATGCCCTACCGATGCGATAGTTGGCCCCTATGTAGTGGATGGCAGCCGATGTATATCTTACCTTACTATAGAGCTTAAGAACGAGATACCTCATGAATTTAAAGGCAAAATGGATAACTGGATGTTTGGCTGCGATATATGCCAGGATGTTTGCCCCTGGAACCGGTTCTCGGTATTACATAACGAACCATCTTTTACACCACACCCGGATTTGCACGGATTAAAAAAGCAGGATTGGGAGGATATCACAACCGATGTTTTTCAAAAAGTATTTAAAAACTCGGCGGTAAAACGAACGAAGTTTGAAGGATTAAAAAGGAATATTGAGTTCCTTAAGCCGATATAATCAAGCCGTAAAAATAAGAAAAGCCCGATTTGGTTAGATCGGGCTTTTCTTCAGATAATATATCTAACTATCCTTTCTTAAACTTCATGGCCAGTTGTGCCAGCATATCCTCATTTACCGGTTTAGCGGGCTCTTCTTTTTTCTTGTAAGGTTGGTTTAGTGGCGGGCTGCTTTTAGGGCCATTATTTTGAAACGCCGGTTTTGGTGCCGGTGCATTAGCCGGCTGTGCAGGTTTAGCTTGCTGGCGCTCGGCTGCTTTTTTGGCATTCCAACGTTTGTATATCTCCTCCAGCTTACGTTTGGTATACAGCGGAAAATCGCCCTGCATCATCCACGAGTAATAGCTTGGCTCTGCATTTAGCACATCCTCTACCCTTTTGCCTTTGTGTTTGCCAAAGTTAATCAGCTCTTCGCCTTGCTCGTTGTAAACCATTCGGCCTGCAAAATCTACCGGGCGGGTAAGATTGGTAAACTTGTGCAACGCCTCTACATCACCAACAACAGGTATGCTTTTATTACCTTTTTTATCTTCCCACTCCTGGTTTTCATAACGCTCAAGTTGTGCAAGTAAAACTTCCATGGTAGCACGGGTATCAGCTTCTGCTGAGTGTGCATTGATGATCTGTTTATCGCAATAAAACTGGTAGGCAGCTTTTAAAGTGCGCTGCTCCATCTGATGGAAAATATTTTGTACATCTACAAAATGGCGGTTATCCAGGTCAAACTGCACACCTGCACGTAAAAACTCTTCCATTAGCATGGGTATATCAAATTTATTTGAGTTATACCCTGCCAGGTCGCTATCAAGTATAAAATCGGCTATATCCTGCCCCAGTTCATGAAAACGTTTCTCGTCTTGTATATGCTCATCATAAATACCATGTACTAATGATGATTCAAGCGGTATTGGTATCCCGGGGTGCACTCGCCAGGTTTTTACATCCTCGCTACCATCGGGGTTAAGTTTAATAACAGATATTTCTACTATACGGTCGGCGCCAATATTGGTACCGGTAGTTTCCAGATCGAAAAAGGCAAGTGGCCGTTTTAATTGTAATTTCATTTTTGCTTATCAGTAGTACAAAGGTGGTAAAACTCTTAAAATTAACAGCACACTATTTCGCTATAAAATATCAGGTTATTTTTATATTTTCATGGGTATCGATTAAACCCTAAACCACATGAACAAATTAATATTTAACCTGCTGGTAATCTTGTGCTTTGCTACAACTACCCAAGCCCAAGATTTCCCTTACGGAAAATTTGAAACAGAAGAAATTCATCAAAAAAATTATAATAACGATACATCAGCCCACGCCTTTGTTATAAACGAATTTGGATCTACACGTATTGATGTGATGAATGACGACCATATTAAGATGGCGTATAAATATCATGTAAAAATTAAAATACTTGATAGTAAAGCTTTTGATAAAGGCACCATAAGTATACCTTTTTATTTTAGTAGCGAAACACAAGATGAAGTAACAGATATAAAAGGCATTACTACCTATACGGATGACAACGGATCTATAAATACTATGGAACTGGATAAATCAAAAATTTTTACTGTTACCGAAAACAAGTACTGGAAACAGGTAAAATTTGCTATGCCCAACATCCGTAACGGCTGTATTATAGAATACAGTTACACGAAAATTATACCCGGATTTTATAGGTTTCCATCCTGGGATTTTCAGGATGACATCCCTAAAGTAAAATCACAATATGAAGTGCATATACCTGCATTTTGGGTATTTAACGCTATGATACGAGGGCCCTTAAAGCTAACAAACAGCAAAGCCGAATTAGAAAGGGAATGCTTTAGTAGTGGTGGCTCCAAATGCGATTGCTCATTCTTAACCTACGGCATGTTAAACATACCTGCTTTTATAAAAGAAGAGCACATGACAGCCACAAAAAACTTTTTATCGGCCGTATACTTTAATCTCGAAGAATATACCAACCCATATACCGGCGTTAAAAACCGGGTTACTAAGGAATGGAAAGATATTGATTACAACTTAAAACACTCAGATTATTTTGGTTCGCAAATAAAAAAGGACCTGCTTAAACCTTACATAGCACCCGTTATTGCAGGTAAAGCTACTGTAATGGATAAAGCACTTGCTATCTATCAATACATACAAAAAACCGTAAAGTGGAATGATATTAATTCGCGAGGCAGCGATGGGGTACGCAAAACGCTTGATAACCATACAGGCGATGCCGGCGATATTAATATAGCTTTAATTGCTGCACTTAATTCTGCAGGTATTAAAACAGATGCGGTTTTACTTTCAACACGATCTAATGGAGTGGTGAACAGGTTATACCCTGTAGAAAACGAGTTTAATTATGTGGTTGCCAAAACCAATATTGATGGCGAAGATTATATGCTAGATGCCACAGACCCGCTATTAGCTTTTGGTATGCTGCCATTTAAGTGTTATAATGACCAGGGACGGGTAATGAGCCTTGATAAACCATCTTATTGGATTGATCTGGCATCAAAACAAAGACGAGTTAATACCAGCTCGCTTAACCTTACCTTGCAAGCCAACGGCAAATTAAAGGGTACTATAAATACTTTTTCGAGCGGTTATGAAGGTTATGAAAAACGTAAGGAGATTAAAAAGTTTAACAGTGTTGATGAGTATGTAGAAAACCTGGACGAAAAGCTGGGTAAAATAAAGATCCTGAAATCAACCATAACCAACCTGGATAGCCTGGATAAACCATTAGGCGAATCTTACGAGGTAGAAATAGATCTATACGATAATTTGAACCACAGCAGAATGGCTTTTAACCCGGTTATAATAGATAAATTAACCAACAATCCCTTTAAACTACAGGAGCGTTCTTATCCTGTGGATTTGGGTATGCCATCAAGCAGCCGTTACATATTAACAATGAATTTACCCGAAGACTATGTGATTGAAAGCTCACCGCAAAATGTGGCAATTAGCCTGCCAAACCAGGGTGGTAAATTCCTTACCGATGTTAGTAGTGATGGTAGTAGGGTTATTTACTCCAACGTGGTTCAGTTTAATAAATCTGTTTATGCAACAGAAGAATACCCCTATCTTAAAGAATTATATAGTAAAATAATAGCTTCGGAGAAAGCAGAAATAGTGTTCAAGAAAAAATAATGAAACGCATTTTAACCGCACTAATTGCATTATTAAATATTGGTTTGGCCAACGCGCAGCGTAACTATGATGTTAGCCTGATATCAAAAGATCTGTTGCCCTATGCAAGCGCAGTTGTACGCGACCAAGATGTTTATACGGAAGTAAAAGACAACAATACCTTTTACCGCATAAAAACTGCTATAACCGTACTTAACAAAAATGGAGACGACCTGGCCGAAATTGTGGTTTGGTACGATAAAACCAATGTTATAAAAAGTATTAAAGGAACCGTTTATGATGAGTTTGGAAAGCTTACAGGCAAGTTTTCCGAAAAAAACTTTGAGGACGAAAATGCATCTAATGATTTTTCTTTGTTTGAAGATTCGAGGGTAAAACATTACACCCCTACGCCTGGCTCTTACCCCTATACAATAGCGTATGAGTATGAGGTTAAATCAAAACAAACCCTTAACTTCCGTAATTGGAGGCCTAACCCCTATAATGGCCTGGCTGTAGAAAAAAGTACTTTTACCTTTGCCTGCAAGCCCGACTTTAGTATTAGATACAAAGAGATAAACCTGCCTGTAAATGTAAGTAAAGGAACAACTAAAGAAGGTTTAACTACCTATACCTGGCAATTAACCAACCTTAAAGCTTTAAAAAGCGAACCCTTTAGCCCTATCCCCGAAAAATATCAGACGAGCGTTAAAATTGCACCCAAAAGCTTTGTTTACGCGGGTATAAACGGTTCATTTAGCAACTGGCAAGAACTTGGCCAATGGAGTTATGACAAATTGTTAAAAAGCCGCCAAGCACTGCCAACCGGTACGGTAGAAAAAATAAAACAGCTTACTGCAGGCATTACAGATAACAAGCAAAAGGCAAAAAAGATATACGAGTATATGCAGGGTAAAACCCGTTATATAAGTGTACAGGTAGGCATTGGCGGCTATCAGCCGTTTTTAGCAAGCGATGTGGATATGCTTAATTATGGAGATTGTAAGGCCCTGGTAAATTACACCCAGGCTTTACTTAAAGCCGCTGATATTGATTCATGGTATTGTATTGTTGAAGCCGGTAACGGCAAAGTAAGCATGATTGATGATTTTGCCAGTATGGACCAGGCTAACCACGTAATACTTTGCCTGCCCCTTAAAGGTGATACCACCTTTTTAGAATGTACTAATCAAAAAATCCCCTTTGGTTTTTTAAGTGATTTTACAGACGACCGCACCGTATTAGCCTGTACACCGCAAGGTGGTAAGCTAATGCATACACCTAAATATAACGCAAACGATAATTTACAGGTACGCAAAGCCGAATTTACTATAAACAATATTGGCGATATGACAGGCGACATGGCTACTGTTTACAAGGGTACACAATACGATAATTCTGACGAGTTGGTGGGCGAACCTTTATCCGAACAGATAAAAACAGTGCAAAAAATGTACACCAACATTAACAACCTGCAGGTAAGTAAACTGGATATTAAGCAAGACAAAAAAGAAATACCCGCGGCTACCGAAACCTTAAAATTTACTGCCCGCGAATTTGCATCGGCAGAGAATGGTAAGATGTATTTTTCGTTAAACCCGGTAAACCGCCTGCGCAGTATAAGAGATGTTCGTAACCGTATTAACCCGGTTTATATCAACCGCGGTTATATTGATGAGGACGAGATATCCTACACCCTACCAGAGGGATATCACCCGGATATGGAAGCTTTGAACGTACATATAAACAAGCCTTTTGGTAAGTTTAAGGCAAACACGGTTTATAAGGATGGCAAATTAGTTTTCAAACGCCGTATAGAAGTTATCGACGGTACTTACAGCAAAGACACTTATCAGGATCTGGTGGCTTTTTACCAAGCGGTAGCCGATACAGATGGTTATACCGTTATGTTGATTAAAAACTAATTAGCTGAAAATGATAATACCCAAGATAATGCCCACGATCATAATTACATAAAGCATTATTTCGGTACCTGCATAACGTTTGTATTTTGTCCAGAAAGAGTAGTCGTTTTTAGGATCGGCCATGGGCACAAAATTATGAAATATAGCCGGATAATACACCCGGCTATTACTATTCTGTTTGCGCAGATGTGGTATTATCCATCACAGACCCTCCACGCGAAAAGAATTTGTATATACCATTATCATGCAGGCGGGCAACCATTACGCCTTTGCGGGTGCTGGCATGCACAAAGTAGCCGTTTTGCAGGTAAACGCCTACATGGCTAAACTGCTTGCCATCAAAATCAAAAAAAACCAGGTCGCCTTCTTTCAATTCTTCTTCGTACTTACGTTTTATAACCAGTACTTGTTTACTGGTCATACGTGGTAGAGTGATGCCATATACCTGTTGCTCTAATAAATATGCCAAACCGGAGCAATCTACGCCATTTTTATCCAACCCACCAAACCGGTAGGTTGTGCCATACCATTCATCAATAAAACTATAAAGCTTTCCGTTTTGGATATCGCTACGGCCTACTCCCATTAACGTAGCATATTTTTCGGCCACATCCTTATCTGGTTTGGTCATTATGTATGGGTCGTTACTCCCATTTCTAACAGTCATTTTTTTAGAATGGCAGGAAGTTAAAATAGCAGCAGCAGCAAATATTAGAATGATGCGAGTGTAACGTGGTGTCAGCATAGGCTAAAGATATTTATTAAGGGCTAAACGTTAACAGCGATGTTTTAAACATTTCAACATGCCCCCTCTAATCTCCCTCGTTCGGGAAGACTTTTTTCCTATTGGCTCTTTATTTTGTAAGCCCCTCTTCCTCGGAGAGGGGTTTTGGGGTGCGGCTTCCTTCGGGGATGGTTTGAGTAAGCTTCCTCACTATCCCTTTATCACGCGCTGTATTTCATCAAGCTTCATTAAAGCTTCTACAGGCGTTAGGGTGTTTACGTCCAGGTTATTTAGGGTATCACGGATTTTTACCAGCACTGGGTCATCTATCGAGAACATTTGCATTTGCACGGCCTGCTTTTGCACTTTACGGATGCTCTCTTTAATATGCTCACCGCCGGTGCGCTCATTTTCCAGCTTCTTTAGTATCTCGTTAGCCCGTAACAATACTTTCGACGGCATACCCGCAAGCTTTGCTACGTGGATACCAAAGCTGTGCTCGCTGCCGCCGGGCACCAGCTTACGCAAGAAGATGATCTGCTGGCCAACTTCTTTTACCGAAACATTATAATTTTTGATCCGGTTAAAGCTGTTGCTCAACTCATTCAATTCGTGATAGTGAGTGGCAAACAGCGTTTTGGCTTTTGCCGATGGATGATTATGCAAATACTCGGCAATGGCCCATGCTATAGAAATACCGTCATAAGTAGAGGTACCACGGCCTATTTCATCCAGTAATATTAAGCTCCTGTCGCTTAAGTTGTTCAGAATGCTGGCGGTTTCGTTCATTTCCACCATAAAGGTAGATTCGCCCGACGACAGGTTATCTGATGCTCCCACTCTGGTAAAGATCTTATCTACCAAACCTATAGAGGCGGCTTTGGCAGGCACAAAACAACCCATCTGCGCCATCAGTACGATTAAGCCGGTTTGCCTTAGCAAGGCCGACTTACCCGCCATATTGGGTCCTGTTATAATAATGATCTGCTGCGAATCCGAATCCAGGAAAACATCATTGGTAATATACTCCTCGCCCAAGGGCAGGTTTTTTTCTATCACCGGGTGGCGGCCGCCTTTAATATCCAGCGTACGGCTATCGTTAACCTCGGGTTTAACGTAGTAATTTTTAATAGATATGGTGGCAAAGTTCAACAGCACATCCAAACGGGCTATCAGGATAGCATTCAGCTGAATGGGTTTAATATATTCGGCAAGGGCATATAGCAGGTCGTTATAAAGTTTGGTTTCAATAACCAGTATCTTTTCTTCGGCGCCTAATATCTGCTCTTCATATTCTTTTAATTCGGGGGTTATGTAACGCTCGGCATTTACCAGTGTTTGCTTACGGATCCACTCGGTAGGCACCTTATCGCGGTGACTGTGGGTAACCTCCAGATAATAACCAAACACATTGTTAAACGACACCTTAAGCGACGGGATCCCCGTTAGCTCGGCCTCGCGCTTTTGTATTTCCAGCAGGTAACCTTTACCGCCAAAGGCAATTTTTCGCAGTCTATCCAATTCCTCGCTGATGCCATCATTCATCACAGATCCTTTGGCCATCAGTATAGGTGGTTCTGGGTGCAGTTCGCGGGCAATACGTTCGCTTATAGATACGCAGGGGTTAAGCTGCTCGCCAATAGCTTTCATAGGTTCGCTGGCCGATTCCATGGTCATCTTTTTGATGCTTTCAATAGCTACCAAAGCTTTCTTCAACTGGCAAACCTCTCGTGGATTAGCCTTTTGTAAACCTATTTTAGATATCAGCCTTTCCAGGTCGCCTATCTGTCGGATCTGGTTTTGCAGGTCGTCACGTAGCTGTTCTTCCTTTATTAGGTATTCTACTACGCCAAGGCGGTCTTGTATGGGCTTAATTTCTTTAAGCGGCATCACAATCCAGCGGCGTAGCATCCTTGCCCCCATGGGCGAGCAGGTATGATCCAGCACATCAACCAGGGTAAGGGCATTCTCGTTATGCGAACCTACCAGCTCCAGGTTACGAATGCTAAACCTATCCAGCCATAAATAGCGGTCTTCTTCTATCCGGCTAATGGCCGAAATATGCTGCAGGTTACGGTGTTCGGTCTCGTTTAAATAATGTAGTGCCACACCGGCAGCCACAATACCCAAATTCAGTTTATCGATACCAAAACCCTTTAACGATTTTACACCGAAGTGCTTCAGCAAGGTTTCGGTAGCGTAATCGCCACTATAGGGCCATTCATCCAGGGTATAGGTATAAAAGCGGTCGCCGTAAGTATCTTTAAAATCCTGTTGGCGGCTTTTAGGGAATATGATCTCGCTTGGTGCGTAGCTTTGCAGTAACTTATCTATATAAGCTGTATTACCTTGGGCGGTAAGAAATTCGCCTGTAGAGATATCTATCAGGGCAATACCGATGCTGTTCTTTTCAAAATAAAGCGATGCCAGGTAATTATTGCTCTTTTGTTGCAGTATATTATCGCTTACGGCAACACCCGGGGTAACTAATTCGGTTACGCCGCGTTTAACAATACCCTTAACCGATTTAGGGTCTTCCAGCTGATCACAAATGGCCACACGCTGACCGGCACGCACCAGTTTTGACAAATACGTATCCAGCGAATGATGCGGAAAGCCTGCTAACTCTATATGTGTTGCAGCACCATTGGCCCTGCGGGTAAGCACGATGCCTAATATACCCGAAGCCTTTACAGCATCCTGGCCAAAGGTTTCGTAAAAATCGCCCACACGAAACAGCAGCAAAGCACCTGGGTACTTAGCCTTAATGGTATTATACTGCTGCATTAAAGGGGTTTCTTTTGTTTCGCTCTTAGCCAAGGGGTGTCCTGTAATTAATAATCTGCTAATTTAATTGATTGCAGCCGTATTACCGGGATTGTGGAAAAGTTAAAGGGATGTGGATAGCGAATGAAGGTTTGAAAGCCCGGCAGCATATAAAGTCTATCCCGTTAAACTTTAAATCTGTATCTTCCCATATCCAACACCATTCACGCGTCATGAAACAAATTATCTTTTTTATCCTTGCGATCTCTACCTGTTTATTTACCTGTAAACAAGCGGAGAAACCTGCCGAAAAGTCTGCAGATTTTGCCACCTATTTAACCGATACTACATCAGGCGTTAAAACGGGCGGCGTACAGGTAGTGCAGATAACTACCCCAAAGGGTAAGTTCAATGTATGGACGAAAAAGATAGGCAATAACCCTAAAATAAAATTGTTGCTTTTAAACGGCGGACCGGGTGCTACACATGAATATTTTGAATGCCTGGAAAGCTTTTTACCTAAAGAAGGCATTGAATTTATTTATTACGACCAACTGGGCTGTGGTAATTCTGACAACCCTAAAGATACAGCTATGTGGAGCCTACCACGCTATGTGGAAGAGGTAGAACAGGTTAGGCAGGCGCTAAAGCTGGATAAAGATAATTTTTATTTGCTGGGCCACTCTTGGGGTGGCATTTTGGCTGCCGAATATGCCTTTAAATACCAGGACCATTTAAAAGGGCTTATTATTTCTAACATGATGATGAGCGCGCCGGATTACGGTAAATATGCCAACGAGGTATTGGCCAAACAATTCGACCCAAAGGTGCTGGCGCGTATCCGTGCTATTGAGGCTAAAGGTGATTTTGCCAACCCGGAATACATGGGCTTGTTAATGCCTAATTTTTATGCTAAACATATCTGCCGCTTCCCGCTTGATAAATGGCCCGAGCCGGTAAGTCGTTCGTTAGGAAAAATAAATCAATCGTTATATGTAACCATGCAGGGGCCAAGTGAATTTGGCATATCGGGCAAATTGGTGAAATGGGATCGCGTGCCTGATCTGCCTAAGCTATCTGTACCCGTATTAAGCATCTCGGGCCAATACGATACCATGGACCCAAAACACATGGAGATGATTGCCCAAAAAGTGCAAAACGGCAGTTACTTATACTGCGCCAACGGCAGCCACATGAGCCTTTATGACGACCAGCAAACGTACATGACCGGCCTTATTAAGTTCTTAAAAGGCATTGATGCGGGCGAGAAAAAAGTAAAGTTATAAAATGATCTTATAGAGTTTGTTCTTAGTTTAAGAATGGTAGCGAATAATATGATTGGTTAGTGGATGTGACTTTATTTTAGGCTCGATTAGGTTCGCAAAACACTTGTCTCTCCGACCATTTTATATTTTTAGGTAATTCGGTCTTACTAAATTCTATATGGATCACCTTACGTGGTTTATTATTGGTTGTGCGGTTTGATGCGTGTAACAGCAACGGGCGCATAATCATAACACCGCCTGTATCTACATTACAGGTATGTTCCGTTTCGATATTCCAATCTATATTTTCAGGCCGATAGATCCCCTTTAAATGCGAACCCGGGATAACTTTTAGTGCACCGTTACCCTCGTCGGTATCATCCAGGTGGATGCGGATGGTAAAATCATCTTGCAGGAGATTGATAGGCGGCTGCACGGCAAACTGGTTTTGTTTTACTGTCCACGGTCCAAAGCCTGGAAAATCGACTTTCTTATCGACAGAAATAGTTAGATCCTGGTGCCAGGCTACAAACCAATTCGATTTTTCGGGTTTATCAAAATAGATAGATTTTACTGCGAAATAACCGTCGCCAAATACATCGGCGATGAGTGATCTTAATTTATCATTAAATACAATGGCATTTACACCAGGTATTTCTTTTAAAAATTGCCGGATGGCAAACAGGTCATCCGTTTTACGAAAAGTACTTTTATTTGTATTAACTTTCCCTATCTCATAAAGGATAGAGGCAATTTCTGTGGCTGTGTAAATATTTTCTGCCACGGCAAAACCTTGTGTTGCTATAGCTTGATGATATTTGCCTACTAATTACATTAGTTAGGCAAATATAAAAACACAAAGCCACAAAGTAAACTCTGTGGCTTTTAACATTCTACTCCCCCTTTAGGGGGCGGGGGGCTCTATTAAGCCACCTTCACATCTTTACTCCGTCTTAATATCGACATAAAGAAACCGATGATCATGATGATGGTACCGGCCCACAGGAAGTTGATATAAGGAAACTCAATAGCTTTCATCACAATGAATTGCTTTTTGCTTTCCGGCTGTTGGTAAACCATTATTTCTACCTTTCCATCTGCCATCGTTTTGCCGGGTATAATTTTGGTAAAACGCAGTTTTAAACCCGCGTCATCCAATTTCTTTCCAAAATCAAACACAGCGCGGCCCTTTATCATATAAACCGGTTCAGATTTATAGGTTTTGCCCTGGGTAATAACTTCCAGTTGTGCGCCTACGGCTATATCCTTATCTGTGATAGGAATATTCTGCAGCTTAACATCTTTGTTTAAACCTTTTAGTACGATGATTCCGTCGCGGTAAGTCATGGTGTCACCTACGGCAATTTCATGCGCTACAGGGGCATCATATTTCTTATCATCACTCTCTTCGCCATGCGATGCTTCTTCCTCTTTAGGGGCTGTGCTTATCACGTTGGTCATGGTGATGTGGGTGTACATATCATGGAACAAGTAATGCTTGGTATCCGGCGACGACGACATACCACCTTGCGATTGTATCACATTTGGCCTAAGCGTAAACTCTTCGGTAACCTTACCATCCTTTACACGCTTATAATCTACATTAAACAGGTGCTGCGCACCTTCAATGGTATCGCCTGTAAAAGTAACCATGTACTCTCCCATTTTAATCGGGGAGTTCTTGTAAAGCAGTACGTTCTCTTTAGGATTTTCTTCTTTATATGATTCGGCAATATGCTCTTCGCCAGCAAGATTTTCTGATATAACGCTTTTAGTACCTGCAGATAACAACGCACCAACCAGCAACATACCAAAGCCAATGTGCCCAACTGCCGAGCCGGCCAGTTTGTATTTACCCTTAAAAGCATCGGCCAGTATTTTACCGTTAGCTACAATGGTATAAACCGAGCATATCATCACAACAATAAACACAAAATGCAGCTTGTAGAAACCTGTCGCATAAATTATAAGCGCGCTTATTAAGGCTGCAAATACCAGGTATATCAGCGTGGTGATAAAGAAACGGGTTACATCTGTCTTTTTATATTTCAGGAACTGGGTAAAACCGCTTAACAAAGCTACAACTACGGCAAATGATGCCTGTATAACGTTGTAATGCTTAACCGGGTCTGTAGGTGGTGCCAACTTGGTACCAAACATTAAATTCCAAACAGGTACAGATGTTACAATAACCAGGTGGAAACATGACAAGCCCAGGAAAACGGCCCCTACAAACATCCAAAACTCGCGCGAGTAGGTTTCTTCGTCCTTTTTAGTGATGGGCATTTCTTTCCAGCGGCTTACCAGTAGGTAAATGGTAATGGCTAAAAATATCAGTACCCCAATTACAAGCTGCCAAAACAAACCCAGATCGGTAAAGGCGTGTACAGATGATTCGCCCAGTACACCACTTCTTGCCAGGAATGATGAATACCAGATAAGTACAAAAGATAGCAGTGTTAAAAATGTGGCTGTAAAATAAGAGTGACCTGTATTTTTAAAAACAATTAGCACGTGCACGGCACCTACCAATACCAGCCAGGCAAATATAGAAGCATTCTCTACCGGGTCCCAAGCCCAAAAACCACCAAAGTTAAGCGACTCATAAGCCCAGAATGAACCCATGATTACACCTGTGCCTAATACCATACAGGCAAAAAGCGCATAAGGTATAGCAACGGTAACCCAATCTTTATAGCGTTTTTGCCAAAGGCCTGCAACAGCGTAAGCAAAAGGCACTACCAATGATGCCGTACCTAAAAACAGTACCGGCGGGTGGATGATCATCCAGTAGTTTTGCAGCGAAGGGTTCATGCCCTTACCGTCTTTTATAAAATCGAGGTAATTCGGGTTTTGGAAGATAGGCCCTTCGATCGCGTTACGTAACAACAGAAATGGCGAGCTGCCTATGTGCATGCTGTCAATTTGTATGCCCAACACCATGGTACCTAATACAACCTGTGTTAGTGCCATGGTGGTCATTACCGGTTTTTCCCATGATCTGGCTTTCCATATCAGGATGTTACCTAATACAGCTGTCCAGAAGATCCACAATAAAAAGCCCCCCTCCTGTCCGTTCCAAAAGCCGGATATGAGGTAGTAAACAGGCAACTCGCGCGAGGTGTAAGACCAGGCGTAGTGATATTCGAAATAATGATTATAAAGGATATTAAACAGGCAAACACCCATCCCAATAATGGCAACCGTATTGATGCGGTAACCTAAACGCCCCAGCTTTAACCAGGAGTTATCGCTGTTAGGAGCGGTTTCTTGCGTAGCAAAGTAGTAACAGATGAATGAGAAAAGGGCGGCGCCAAATGCAAGCACAACAAAAAACTGGCCCAACTGCCCCTGTAAAAGGTGTTCGCCTTTAAAAACTGTATCCATTAAAAAAGTTTAGTTATAAATTGGCGCTTTTTTGCGCATTGGCCTCGGTAACATTCAACTTATCGTCGGTATATTTAGACGGGCATTTCATCAAAATCTTTGATGCATGAAACTCATTACCTTTCATTTGGCCTGTAAGTACTATCTGCTCCGAGCGTTCAAAATCCTGTGGTTTGGTACCGCTAAAAACAACTTTACACTCTTCGCCCTTATTATCTTTCATATAAAACGAAAAGTAGTTGGCATCTTTGGTGGCATCATAAAACAATTCTTTCTTTTTGTTTAAGTGGCCCACCACATGCAATTCGCTTTTGCTGGTCTTAGCATCGTTAAAAGAACCATAAGTACTTGTGTTAGAATAAGTACTAATAATTACCGCTATAGCAACTGCAATAACAACGATACCTATAATTGCGCTTTTCTTCATTTAATTATATTTTCCTGTAAACAGTTTACAAAAATACAAAACGCTAAGCTAAATAAGTTTATTACAAGGGATATATACTATTTAGAATTGTTATTGATAGTGTTTAAGATTTAAAGTCCTATATTAGTCTTATTAAAGTCTCTTTATAATATCCCATCTACTACATTACCTTATCGGCAATGTACCCTTTGTGCCTACACAACAGTCACGAACCAACAATACTATTTACAATTTCATAAAGAGAACAAATGAAACCTATTCATACTTTCGCGCTTGTGGGCGGCACGGGCAAGGCAGGCAAGTACCTGCTTAAACAATTACTGGTTCAAAATTTCCGGGTAAAACTATTGCACCGCAAGCCCGAAACGCTTAACATAAACAACCCACATATGGAAATAGTTAAAGGTGATGCACGCCATTACGAGGCTATCTATACACTATTAACCGGTTGCGATGCGGTACTTAGCTGCCTTAGTCAGCCGGTGGGCGAGCCTACCATTTTTAGTGACGCTACACGTAATATCCTTAAAGCCATGCAAGTGCATCAAATAAACAGATACGTTACTACGGCAGGATTAAATGTTGACACCCCTATTGATCAAAAAAGTGCGCAAACACAATTTGGCACCCAATGGATGTACGAGAACTTCCCCACCACCACTAAAGACCGCCAAGTAGAGTACCAGCTTTTAACCGATAGCAATATCAATTGGACCATGGTACGCCTTCCGCTTATCAACCAAACGGATGATGTGAGCAAGATAACCATTAGCCTTACCGACTGCCCCGGCAACTCCATAAGTGCTACCAACCTGGCTATTTTTATGATAGGGCAATTAACGAGTGAGGAATTTGTGAAGCAAGCACCCTTTATTGCAGACAAGTAGCTTTCGAGCATCATTACGAATGGTAATAACGAAATGGCAAACTTAGACAGGCTTTTATGTCGGGGATACCACTCTAGGCTCGTAATGACATGTTAACCAAAAAGAGCGCCTTTGGGGCGCTCTTTTAATATTATCAAAATGGAAACTCATCTCTGATCTCCATCCTCTAATCTCTAAAATTGATCACGGCCAAACACCAAGATTTTGGTATGATACCGCAATTTTATTGATAGCACCAACCATGGCTGCATTACGCAGGGTACCAATGGCAGGATTGCTTTTGTAGATCTCGCGGATCTCGTGGTAAGAGCGGATCATGGTATCTTCCAAACCAGAGTTAACCAGTTCAAGTTCTGATGCGCCTTTAACGATAGTTGCACGTTGTATAGGTGTCAACGGCACGCCCGTGATACCTTCTACCATGTTAACCAGGTTAAGGTTTGAGTTTTCCTCAAATCTGCGATTTATACGGCCAAAAGCAACGTGACTAAGGTTTTTTAACCACTCAAAATAAGATACGGTAACACCACCGGCATTAGCATACATATCCGGGATGATCATACCGCCTGCTTTGTAAAAAGCTTCTTCAGCTTCCGGAGAAGTTGGACCGTTTGCACCTTCGGCAATAATTTTTGCTTTAATGCTACCAATGTTTTGGGCGGTTATCTGGTTCTCTAAAGCGGCAGGTACCAAAATATCACATGGCTGCTCCAGGCCGTCCATTGTATTTGTAAACTCTTGTCTTGCACCAGCATAACCTAAAATAGACCCGGTTGATTTGCGATGCTGGAATACAGCCTCTACATCTAAACCATCTTCGTTATAAATAGCACCTTCAAATTCACAAAGGCCAACGATGATAGCACCAAATTCCGATAAAAATTTAGCCGAGTAGTAACCTACGTTACCTAAACCCTGTACAATTATTTTTTTGCCTGATAAACCGGTGGTTAAACCAAGTTTTTGCATGTCTTCGCCAACGCTAACACATTCGCGCACGGCAATAGCCACACCACGGCCGGTGGCCTCGCGGCGGCCTGCAATACCGTGTAAAGAAATTGGCTTACCGGTTACAGCACCTAAGGCATCCAGTTGGCCCGGATTCATGGTAGCATAGGTATCAGCTATCCAGCCCATTTCGCGCTCGCCAGATCCATAATCCGGGGCTGGCACGTCAATGCTGGGGCCAATAAAGTTTTTCTTGATAAGTTCTACCGTGTAACGGCGGGTTATATTTTCTAACTCCCCTACAGTGTAGTTTTTAGGATTGATTTTGATGCCACCCTTTGCACCTCCAAAAGGTACGTTAACAATGGCACATTTGTAGGTCATTAGGGCAGCAAGGGCCATAACCTCATCCTCGTTAACCATTTCGCTGTAACGGATACCGCCTTTGGTTGGCGATTGGTGATGCGAGTGCTCTACACGCCAGGCATCAATAACTTCAAAGCTATTGCCCTTACGTATCGGGAAACGGAAACGGTAGACACTGTTACATGATTTTATCTGGTCTAATAAACCTGCATCGTGTTTGGTAAATTGCGCTGCATGATCAAAGTTTTTACAAACGTCACCAAAAAAGTGAGTTTCCTGATCGGCAGTCGGATTATTAATATTCATAATTTAGAATTGGATAAAAAATTAATTCCTTAAAAAAGTGCACAAATTTGGTATATTTTTTATCAATAATGCAAATTTAAAAAGTTAGTGTATCCACTACACACAATATTAATACGGCTAAAAAACTAAGTTTAAACAGCAAAAGCCGCACTTTTGATTTTATTTTTCTTTCTCAATTTTTCGCAATCGCCTGTCGATGCTGAAAAGGTAAACAGCCAGACCGGCAAATATGATGCAGATGGTTGTGATCACTACATAAATTTTACCCGAGCTACGTAACACATCTGCCATTTCTACCTCTTGTGCCTGCTGTGCCGAAGCAGCAGTAAAGCAAAAAAGTAACGACAATAAAAAAGCAAGTTTCTTCATATTAATTAATGGCATTCTTTTTATTTTCTATTAAACGGATGCGGTAACGTATAGTAGCTATCCAAAGGGCTATAAAACTCCAGCCCAGCATGGCAGGGTAAAAGGCAAGTTTCATCCCGTTATCCAGGTCGTAACGGCCAAATGCAGGGTTTCCGCCGCTGCCGGGGTGTAAAGAATCCGTCATCCGGGGTAAAACAAATATTAATACCAACATTACCGGAAAAGCGAAGATATTGTAGATTGCAGATATTTTGGCGCGCTTTTGCTCCTCATCTATAGAGTTGCGTAACACCAAATAGGCACAATAAAGTAAAAAGGCAATAGCCGCACTATTTTGTTTGGAGTCGCCGCTCCAGAATTCGCCCCAGGCAAATTGCGCCCAAAGCATACCGGTTAGTAAACCGAGTGTGTAAAATAAGAGCCCTGTGTTTACACACTCTACGGCGGCAAGGTCATGCTCCTCTTTGCCTGTTCTGAGATACTTTATACTATAGTAAACAGACACTACAAAAACAGTTAACATCCCCATCCACATAGGTACATGGAAATATAAATTCCGTATAGTTTCATGAATAATTGGTAACCTGGGTACGCGAAACAACAAGCCGGTGATAAAGGTTGAAAATACCAGTAACACTGCTATTACTTTCCACCATGTTTGATAAATGAATTTCATATAAAAATTATGCAGCAAAGGTAATAATTAGTAGAATTGATTTGTACACACATCGTCATTATTAGCAATGTTTCATTATGCATGCATATCAATTATGATTGTTGATTACATCGGTTTAACGAATTGAAACTTTGATAGCCAATACGAGTAAGCAATTACAGGAAGCTATCAAATAGCCAACTTCTTTTATTGAGTCGGCTCGTAATTAACCGGCAGCAGGTTAGCCAGTTTAGCCTTAGACCATGTACCTTCATAAAGTGGGCTTTCGGCTACTACTGTACCGTTCATATCAAAAACTGTATATGGCCCAAAAAGCGTTATTACACTTGTTTCAAAGTTTTCCATATCTAAAGGGCGGTAAAGGTCTTTAAAGTCTTCGGTCTCGTACCGTTTGTTGTAAACAACGTACAAGTAATTAGGAAATGTAAGGGCAAACAAACCTTCCTGTGGTGTTTTACGCAATACATCAGCCGCATTTAAGGCGGGTTTGGTTAAATGTTCTTTATACCATTTAGGCATATTTTCCTGTTGCAACCAAAAGTTCATCGAGTCGCGGTTAACCATCCTGAATTGTTTCAGCTTTTTCTGGATCAGTTCTTCGGGCGGGCGGTTAGGATCAACAGCCCGGCTAAAATCATATATTATAAAGCCCTCCTGCTTTAACTGGTTCTTATAAAGCGCCCTATAAAAGTGCTGTGATGAACCATAATAAGCATCATCGCGTTTAGTTTTCCACTTTTGCTTTTGCGCATCGGTACCCGGTAATTGTTCAAACAATACCCTACCCGAGTAGCTAATGGTGCGTGATATATTGTTGCTGCTAAAATTTTTCAATAAAAATTTGGTTCGGTAGCCCAAGGCTTCATTCTCTACCACCAAAAACTCATCTGCCGATGCCTCCAGCGTTTGCGTACGGCGGGTAAACGACAGGTTTAAAATACGCGGGTTTACCACCTTACACAACTTAGCGTTTTCGTTAGTACCAATAAAATCCTTTTTAAACTGCTCGTAATTCTTTTTCCAATCGGCATTACTGCTGATGATCACTTCACGCATCATCAGCACTTTGGGTGTAAGCGAAATATTAAGGTTAATTGGTGTGTTACCTACTAACACCTTTTGAGTATATTCTTCAAAGCCTATAACAGATACCACAAGATCATACTGGCCCGGTTTTACGCCGCGCAAGCTAAAACTACCGTCATCTTCGGTAGCGGTACCAAACGTGGCGTTATTTAAGAAAACGCTGGCTTTGGGCACACCTGTGTTAGATGAAGCACTTACAACCTTACCTGTTATAGTTTGCGCATTTGCCGAAAAACAAAGCAAAAAAACTATAACCACGCAATACAGGGGCGTTAATTTGAGTGTGAAGTACTTTGAATACATTAGTCGCGCCACAGGAATGGGAAAAGTATTAATGAAGACGCAATTACAATAACATTTATTGCTAACAACACGCCAATGTTACCAAAGCTAAGGCTACGGTCTATACCATCCATGGCCGCCTTGCTTACTTTTACCAGCAATAATATTACAGGTATTATAACCGGGAAGCTGAGTATAGCCATTAGCGTACCATTATTACCCGCCTTTGATGCAATGGCAGATATCATTGTAAATACAGTAGAAAAACTCATGGCGCCTAACAACACCGTAACAAAGTAAAATAAAACATCGCCAAGCGGATTAGGGAAAAATAGTTTATAAACCAGCAATGCCAGTACACTTAACAAACCCATTAGCAAGGTATTGTAAATTGTTTTGGATAAGATAATAGCTTGCGGGTGCGCAATGCTGTAATAGTAAAGTAAACGGGCCTTACTCTCCTGTAAAAAGCTTTTGGCTATAGCATTTACGGATGCAAAAAGCATAATTATCCAAAACAGGATGTTCCATACAATGGAGTATCCTCCACTCTCTTTAAAACCGGGGTTAAGGTTAAAAGAGATATAGCAAACAAACACGGTAGAAACTATATAAAGCAGGATGCCATTGAAAGCATATTTAGAGCGCCACTCCAGGATGATCTCCTTCTTTAAAAGTTCAATAGTTTGTGCGGCAAGTTTCATACTGCAAATAAAGCTAAAAGTATGGAAGTTAAGAAGCCGTACTTTCCAACTTTCCGACTAAAAAGATAACTTAGCAGGATGAAAAATCTGGCTTTAAATAATCAATGGGTATTGGTAACCGGCGCATCCAGCGGCCTTGGGCAGGAAATGGCCCGGCAACTGGCGCACATACATAAAGCCAACCTTATTATTGCAGCCCGCCGTGCAGATAAACTGAACGAACTTAAAGCTGAATTAGAAAAAGCCGCAGGCATACAAGTAAAGGTTATTGTGGCGGACCTCTCCATCCCGGAAGAGGCCGACCGTGTTATCGCCGAAAGTATTGCCGGTAACAACTTATATGCAGCCATTTTAAACGCCGGGGTTACCTATTTTGGCCGTCATACCGAACTGGCCTGGGATAATTTTGAAACCATCCTTAAAACAAACGTTGTAGGCGTGGTACGCATGACTAACAACCTGGTTAAGTATTTTGAACAACCCGGTAAAAATGGTGCCGTTATGCTGGTATCAAGCATGGCAGGCTTTTTCCCGGTGCCCTACCAGGCAGCATATTCTGCCACTAAAGCATTTATAACTGCATTTGGTAATGCACTGCATAACGAGCTAACCAACCCCAATTTTTCTGTAACGGTATTTGCCCCCGGCGGTATTGCTACCGAAATGACAGACAACAGCAAATTCAACGAATTAAAAGGATGGCTGATGCCCGTTAGTGAGGCCGCAAAAGAGGCTATACATGCCTTAATAACCCGTAAATATAATTATGTACCGGGCTTACTTAACCGTGTAGGTAATGTATTCATGAATTTTTTGCCGGCTAAATTTATTGGCGGTAAAATGAGCAAGGTGTATTTAAAATCACTTAATAAATCTGCACAGCAAGAATAATAACATGGCAGAGGTTTATTATCGTACCCCGTTGGGAATTGCCCTTGTTACTGAAGATAATGGATATATCTGCAAAGTATCTATACTTGATGGTGATATAGAAGAAACAACTACCAATTGCGCCGTGCTTAACGAAACTATTAAACAGCTAAAAGAATATTTTGCCGGCAAACGTAAGGATTTTGATCTGCCGCTTAAACAAAAGGGATCAGATTTTCAGCAGATAGTTTGGCAGGAGTTGTTGAAGATACCTTATGGCACCACCATTACCTATAACCGGCAATCGCAAAAGATGAATAATCCGCTGGCTATACGTGCCATTGCGGCGGCCAACGGAAAAAATGATTTATGGGTAATTGTGCCCTGCCACCGCGTTATTGGCAGCAATGGCAGCCTAACAGGTTATGCAGGTGGCTTATGGCGTAAACAATGGCTGCTGCAACACGAGGCCCGCATAATGGGCACGGGCCAAACTAAACTTGCTTTTTAATCTCTGGTTTACCTTTTTTGATCAGCTTTATCATTTTAGCGTGTAATTCCTTGGCTTCAAAAGGTTTAGACAACACATCATTCATGCCTGCAGATAGCGCCTCTAATTGCTCATGTTCAAAAGCTGATGCAGATAGGGATATAATGGGTACACTGCGCATAGGTTCCGGCAAATCCATACGTATTATACGCGCGGCCTGGTAGCCATTTAGGCCGGGCATGTGGGTATCCATCAACACAATATCAAATTCCGATTCTTTTAGCAGTTCAATTGCCTTACTGGCATTATCAGCCAACTCTACCTCAACATTCCAATCCTTCAGTATTTTAGACACCATAAATTGGTTTATCATGTTGTCTTCTGCTACCAGCACACGGGTGTTTATAAATGGTGCAAGTTTTACGGCGGCTGGCTTAATACTTTTGTTATCAAGGGGCTGTGTGGCTATGTTAAACCAGTTAGTAAAGTTAAATACGCTGCCCTGCCCTAATTTGCTGCTTAAAGTAAGGTCTCCTCCTTTAAGCTCGATCAATTTTTTAACAATGGCCAGGCCAAGGCCGGTACCCCCATATTTACTTGCCGTATCTTCTTCGGCCTGCTCAAAAGATTCAAATATTTTTGAGACACGTTCTGTAGGTATACCAATACCCGTATCTTCTACACTAAATTTAAGTTTAACCTTATTATTTTGTTTTTGCAATACAGATATGGTAAGCATAACATGCCCCCTATCTGTAAATTTAATTGCATTGCTTAACAAATTCATCAATATCTGGTTCAACCGTAACGAGTCTACCAGTATGGTCTCCGGCACATCGTTGTCTACCTCCAATATAAACTCGATGTCTTTTTCATCGGCATTAAACTTTAGTAAGCCAAAAACAGAATTAACAATTGTTCTTAAGTTATTAGGTTTGCGTACAATACTAAATTTGCCAGCCTCTATCTTAGAGATATCCAGCACATCATTTATCACACCCAGTAATGAGCGTGATGAGGTTTCCAGCATATCCAGCAAACCGGTTTGCTGTTTATTTAAAAGGGTTTTACGCATCAGGTTACTTAGGCCAATTATACCATTTACCGGGGTACGCAATTCGTGGCTCATATTGGCCAAAAATGTTTCTTTTATTTTTTTACCTAATTCGGCAGCTTCTTTTGATTTAATCAGCTGCTGCTGATAGCTTTTTTGAGGCGAAGTATCGCTTATATTAACAAATATAGTTTTGCTACGATAAGATGCGCGGCACTCCACCCATATATCCCGTTTATCAAATGTGTTGAACTGAAATTCGCATACCGAAAAGCTTTGGTTATCTTTAATAATTTCGCCCAGCTTTTTACGAAAATTCATCCTGTCGGCTTCAACAGCCAGGTCTACTATACTTGTACCCAAAACCTCTGATTGCCTGTAACCTAAAATAGTTTCAACTGCGGGGTTAACTGTTTTGATACGTAAAGTATCTGCATCAACAGAACAGATAATATCGGCACTATTTTTTACCACAATGGCAAAGTTTTGCAATTCCTCGTTCTTTTGTTTGATCTCTTCCTGGGTACGGGCCAGTTGTATAAAGGCATCAACCTTGGCCGATGTAATATAGGGGTCAAGCGGTTTGTACAAATAGTCAACCGCCCCTGCGCCAAAGCCTTTAACGGCGTATTTAGCTTCTTTGGAAATCGCGGTAACAAATATTACCATAATGTCTTTAGTACGCGGGTTTGATTTTAGCATCTCTACCAATTCAAAACCATCCATTTCTGGCATCTGCACATCAACAAGTGCTATAGATATAGGGTTATCCCACGCTATTTTAAGCGCATCATTAGGCGACGTAGTGCTGTATAACTTAATATCATCACGGTTTAGCAGCGCTTCAAGAGCTATTATATTTTCCTCTCTGTCGTCAACAATCAGGATATTTGTAGGGGTCATTTAAAATTGATAAGGGTATCAGTCAAATATTTTCCAGTAGTTCAAAAATCTCATCTGTCCGTAAAACGTATTGGGCAGCATGTATATCAATGGCAGATTGCGGCATCTCGCTCATCTCTGCCTCTTGCGGGTCCTGGGCTATGGTTAACGCACCTTTTTGCCGCAATTTTAATAACCCTTCGGCCCCATCCTGATTAGCACCCGAAAACAATACGGCTGTAACCTGTTGTTTGTAAACTTCAGCAACGCTCTCAAAGGTAACATCTATAGATGGCTTAGAGTACCACACCGGTTCAGAAACATCAAGGCTAAAAAAGCCTTCATTCTCTATAAGCGTGTGGTAGTTTGGTGGGGCAATATATATGGTATTAATCCGCACCGGTTCTTTGTCGCTAATCTCTGCCAACAACATACGGCTGTTTTCTGCGAACAGTTTTTCTATTTCGCTAAAAAAGTTTTTTTTGCGATGAATTACTATGATAACTGTTTTACCCAGGTTTTTTGGCAATAACTTAACCAATTTAAAAAGCAACTTGAAGGAGCCCGCCGAACCACCCAAAAGCAACACACGCGATTGAGCCCATTGTTGCTTTATATGATCATCAAGTGCCAATTTTTTGATATATGTTTTCTTTTTGATTGATCACCTTAAACTTTTTGCGAAAAGCTTCGGACCGGATAGTTTCTTTATTACCCAGGCATAAGTAGCCAAGCGGGCAAAGGCTTTTATAAAACAGATCAAGGATCTTATGCTGCAGTTCGGTTTCAAAATAAATGAACACGTTACGGCAAGATATCATCTGAAACTCGTTAAAACCGGTATCAGATATCAGGTTATGGACAGAAAACAGTGTATTTTGCTTTAATTCGCTATGTATGGCGGCTGCATCATACATGATGGTAAAATGATCTGTAAGCGAACCCGGCAAACCTGTAAACAGATAATTTTCTGCATAGCTTTTTATTTTACGCAGGCTGTAAATCCCTTTACGGGCCTCATTTAAAACTTCCGTATTAATATCAGTACCGTATATAAATGATTTTTTGCTCAGCTTTTCCTCGTTAAGCATAATGGCTAAAGAATACACCTCTTCGCCTGATGAACAACCGGCACACCATATTTTTATATGCTGATAGGTTGATAAATAAGGAAGTACCTGGGTATTAAGCGCCTTGTAAAAAGCCGGGTCGCGAAACATCTCGGTGACGTTAACCGTAATTTCTTCTAAAAACTCCTGAAAAAAAGATGGGTCGTTAACCAGCACGTGTTTCAGATCATAAAACTCCAGCTTTTTAAGCATCATGATGCGAGCCAGCCTTCGCTTAAAGGATGCTTCTGTGTAATCACTAAAATCAAACCCATGAATCTTTTTTACAATATCAATCAGTTCGTTTAACTGTGCACTTGTTATGGCGTCTTTGGTCACGGTTACTCTTATATTAACTATCTAACCACAACTGCATCAATGCTATCAACCTATCTATATCTACCGGCTTAGTAATATAATCATTAGCACCGGCAGCTATACACTTTTCTCGGTCGTCTTTCATAGCTTTTGCGGTTAATGCAATAACAGGGAGTTTTGACCATTTGTTTTGTTTACGGATATGTCTTGTGGCTTCGTAGCCATCCATCTTAGGCATCATGATATCCATTAAAACTATATCAATATCCGTAATCTCCTCTAACTTAGCTATCGCCTCTTCGCCATCGTTGGCAATAACTACGTTAAGGTCATAACTTTCTAACGCGCTGCTTAGGGCAAAAATATTACGCATATCATCATCTACAACAAGCACTTTTTTGCCTTTGATAGCATCTTTACCCTTACTGATGACCTTGGCTTTAGCAGCCGTACCGGATGTATTTGGCTGAGGCGTATTTTCACTTATCTTATTCAGGAACAGGTTTACTTCATCTATCAGCCTGTCTGATGATTTGCTGGTTTTCACAACCATGGCATTGGCATAATGCATCAGCCTGTTAACCGATGTTTTATCCAACTCCATTGCGGTATTAATAATAACCGGCAAGGCCGCAAATTTATCTACCTCTTTGATTTTGTCTAACAGGTCAAGGCCGGATATATCCGGCAGGTTAAGATCTAATATCACACACTGGTATTCGCTTTCGTACAGCATACGAAATGCTGATTCGCCATCAAAGGCCTGGTCTACCGTAATGCCCTGGCTTTGCATCAGATCTTTTAGCGCCTGGCTTTGTGCCTTGTGGTCTTCAACCAATAATATCTGGGTAAATTTAGTGCCGCTTTTGGCCATAATATCACCAAATAACTTATCCAGTGTTTCTGTATTTACCGGTTTTTTTAGGAAGCTAATAGCTCCCTCTTTACGCACCCGATTGGCAGCCGCTTCGCCTGCACTCATCAGGTGAACAGGAATATGCATCGTAGCCAAATCTTGTTTCAGCTCTTTTAAGATCTGCCACCCGTCTTTACCGGGCAGCATAATATCTAATATAACGGCATCAGGGTTTTGCTCTTTGATGATTTCTACAGCATTTGTACCCTCGTTTACCATAACAGATTTAAAGCCGTGGTCGCGGGCGTAATCCTGTAATATATCGGCAAAATTTTTATCATCTTCCACAATTACTACAAATGGCTCATGGTTAGGGTCTGCCGTGTTCTTTTGTACCGTATTCAGGAAAGTTGCGGTAGGTTTGTAGCTTTCAACGGTAGGCAATATTTCTTCCTGCGTATCTACATGTTTAGCCTCAAAAGGAAGAGTTAATATAAACTCACTCCCTATCCCCGGTTCGCTCGTAAGGGTAATGTTACCACCCAATAAAGCAGCTAATTCGCGGCTTATAGATAAACCTAAGCCTGTACCACCGTATTTACGACTGGTAGACCCATCGGCCTGCTGGAATGCTTCAAAGATGATCTTCTGTTTTTCTGCAGGGATGCCTATACCCGAATCTTTTATCTTAAAGCTGATAGTATTAGGCCGCGGGCCGGCAACAGCTTTAATACTAATGGCGCCATTTTCCGGCGTAAATTTAAACGCGTTTGATAACAGGTTTTTAATAACTTGCTCTGCACGTACCTTATCAGTATATATAGTTGCGGGCACGCCCTCCATATTGTTGGTAAAACTTATCTTTTTATTACCGGCAACCTCGGCAAATAACGATTGTACATCACTTAAGATATCGGCAACCTGAATATGCTCGTTCTGCATATCTAATTTACCCGATTCAATTTTAGATAGGTCAAGTATATCGTTTATCAGCGTAAGCAAATCGTTACCGGCATTAAATATTACGCTTGCATACTTGATCTGGTCTTCTGATAGATTTAGCGGTTTGTTATCTTTTAAGATACGTGCCAATACCAGGATACTGTTTAGCGGGGTACGCAACTCGTGGCTCATGTTAGCCAAAAACTCCGATTTATACTTGCCGGTTGTTTCCAGCTCGGTTGCTTTTATGCTGATAGACTGGCGGGCTTCTTCTATAGCCTGGTTTTTTTCTTCCAGCAAGCTGGCCTTTTCTTCCAGTTCGGCATTGATGGTGCGCAATTCCTCCTGCTGTACACGCAACTCTTCTTCTGATGCCTGCAACATTTCTGTTTTGTTCATCAGTTCTTCGTTGGTAACACGCATTTCTTCCTGTTGTGCTTCCAGTTCTTCGGCCTGCTGCTGGGTTTCTTCGAACAGATCATGCATAATGGTGCGTGCCTGCGAAGTATTTACGGCTATACCAATATCATTGGCCACCAATAAAATGTAATCTCTAACCAATTCGGGCACCTGATCACGGAAACCCAATTCTAAAACACCTTTTAATTTTTTATCAAAAAAGAATGGTACAATAAAGGTTTCTATCAGTTCGTGCTGTAACAGAGATGAACCCAACTGCAATTTTTCATTTAGTTTACCTTTAACCAGGGCCGATTTGCCATCTTTGGCAGCCTGGCCTATCCAACCTTCGGATATGCGGATAGATTGTTTTAATGCAGACGGATCGCTGAATGCGTAAGAGGCGTACAAATCCAGCTTTTCTTCATTTTCGTCAAACAAATAAATGGTGCCTGTAAGTGCTTTACTGTATTTACTTACCTCTGATAAGATGTTACCTGACAGCTCCTTTTCGCTTTGCTGGCCCTGCATTTTCTCGTTAAGGGTACCACTACCCGTTAACAGCCAGTTTTTAGCTTCATTTTCAACCAGTACTTTCTCCAATTCTACATTGGCTACACGTACTTCTTCCTCTATCTTTTTCTGACGGTCAAAAGTAGCTTGTATATAGTAGAACATGATAACTACGATCAGCAGGAATATCATCGAACCAATAACTATAACAATTATAGCCCTTTCTGATGCTTTATCTGAAGCGGCCTTGCGCTGCGCAAGCAGGTTATTCTCGTTATCTATTACGCGTTTGTTGATATCACGGATGCTATCCATGTTGCCCTTGCCATTCAGGAACATTTTGTTGGCAACCATATACTCTAACCCCTTTGTTTCGCGGGTTTCTATATTGGTTTTCAGGATAAGCAACTGGCGGTTAACAATCGTTTTTAAAGAGTCGATCCTTTTAGCCTGATCAGCATTATCAACTGTTAGATTGGATAGTTGCTGCAAGCTTTCGCTGATCTTAGGCACCGCATCGTTATAGGGGTCTAAAAACTGCTTATTAGCTGTTGCGCCATAACCACGCATCCCGGTTTCGCTATCAATTAAGTATTGTAAAAGGTTGTTTGTGGTTTTTATAACCTTTTGGGTATGGTCTACCCAAACAGTATCATCTTCTAGTTGCTTTATACTTTTAAAAGAGAGTATGCCAACAATTAACACAAGCAAAATAGATACTGCAAAACCTGCTAATACCTGGTTGCGAAAATTAAGCTTAAACATATAGTGTACGGTGTGTGGTTTGATGTGGTACAAATATGTTTAAAAATATCTGCACCCTAAATAAATTATTAACTAATAAACATAGGTAATAGCCGGTTTAGTTACCTACGTTATAGACACTTTTTTTAGATACCAACGAGCCTGTTACTGCCAGGCCGGCACCTGCAAATAACACATACCAGCCCCATTTAAATGCTATTTGCCTGGTTAAAAAACCGCTTATTCCTTTAAATGGTATAAAGCTAAAACTGGTTTTAACTTTTAATATGGCTGCTATAAAAAGCAGGGTAACCAGCACCAATGATGCCAGCGCCGCAATACGGCTAACCTTGTTTTGATTAAGCACGGTGCAAAGCATCCCTATAACCCCAACCAGCATAATTACCATACCATAGGGCTGGTTTAACTTGTAAACATTCATGTTAAACAAATGGAACGGGCGCAACATGGGGCAAAAGGTTGCCGCAATCAAAATAACAAACCCTAATAATGTGATTAATGACGCGGGGCGCATGTTATTGTTTTTTGATCTCCATTTTATCGGCAAAGTGAGCGCAGTAATCGCGCAGGTCTTCTACAATGTTTTTTTCGCCAGTGGCGCGTAAAAAGGTATCGCCCATGGTTTGCAGGGTTTCGTAGAAAAAACGTTTCATTTCATCCACAGGCATATCTTTTGTCCAAAGATCAATTTTAAGCGTATTTTGGTAACTTTTGTCCCACAGGGAAAGCATCATGGCCTGCACGGGCAGGGCTTCTTTGTTTTTAGAATCGGTAGATTCCCACAGGATGTTTTCGGGGATGTTATTATCGTCGAGTTGGATAGTCAGCTTTATTTCAGCAGTTTTCATTTTTTAAATTAGTGATTTATTGAATTAGTGAATTAGCGATTTATTCATCTGCATATTTGCACATCTAAATCTGCACATCCGTGCTAATTATTTAACAAGAAAAAATATAATCAACACCAAAGTTATAAAGCTTAACTCTACAATCCATAGTTTTTTGGTTTCTGCAAAGAAATTACGGAAAATTATATCCAGTAATGACACAACTACCCCAAACAGTATAAATATAAGGCCTATGGTACCGCTCCAATGCTGGTAGGTAGTACCTGTTATTTTAGCACCATTTATAAAAATGTAACCTGCCAGTATAAAAAAGAACGCAGTAGCAAAATTTAAAGGTGTAAGCCTAAATTTTGTAGGTTTAGAATCGTTTCTTTTTGCCAGATCGTTTTGCTCCGCCATATTGTTTTGCAGGTTTCTTGTTAGCACTGTTAGGTTGTCGTTTAGCCTTTTCAGCCTCGAATTTTTTATGTTGGTTAAGCGTTTTCTTTTCGTGGAAAGCTCCTTTAAAATCAGGGTCTTCCTTACGCTTTTGCATATCTATTTCGCGTGCCTGGTCTTGCCGTTCCTCGTACGGGGTCTCTTCAATAAAAACTCCATCGGGAATTTGATGCAACGGGATAGTCTGCCGAATCAGCTTCTGTATCTTGTTGATATAATACTCCTCTGAAGGTACAGCAAACGTTATAGCCACACCCGAGTTATAAGCCCTGCCGGTACGGCCGATACGATGCACATAATCTTCTATCACCACGGGCACATCAAAGTTTATAACATGGCTTACATCGCTCACGTCAATCCCGCGCGATGCTACATCCGTAGCCACCAGTATCTTAACCTCATCATTTTTAAAGGAATTAATGGAATTGATACGGGTATTTTGGCCTTTATTAGCGTGCAGTACCTTTACCTCTTTTTCGCCAAACTTGCGCAGCAGGAATTTAAAAACATCTTCGGCAGCTACACGGGTTTTACAAAATATGATCAGCTTTTTAATATCGCCCTCTTTATCGAGCAGGGTTTTAAGCAGGTTTATTTTGGTTTTAACATTGGGTACATGGTACAATTGCTGGTCAACCGTTTCGGCAGTAGTGGCTTGCGGGGTAACCTCTATCACGGTAGGAAATTCAAGGAAGTTATGCGAAAGCTCCTGGATCTTATCAGACATGGTTGCCGAGAAAAGCAGGTTTTGGCGCTTTACCGGCACAACTTCTAAGATCCGATTTATTTGCGGCATAAAGCCCATATCCATCATCTTATCTGCCTCGTCTAACACCAAAGTGGTTAGTGTTTTGGTAACAATGTGGCCTGCAATATAAACATCCAAAAAACGGCCCGGCGTTGCTACAATAATATCAACACCTTTTTTTATGTTTTCTATTTGTGTTTTGGGGCCAATACCTCCATAAAGAACTACAACGCGGAGATCGGTATTTATCGCAAATGCTTTTATATTCTCCTCTATCTGCATGGCCAGTTCGCGCGTTGGTGATACAATTAAGGCACGCGGGTTATCGCCCTGGGCATATTTAAGCTTCATTAAAATAGGCAGCACATAGGCAGCAGTTTTACCCGTGCCCGTTTGCGCTATACCCATTACATCCTGCCCATTCATTATTGGCGGGATGGCTTTTTGCTGTATAGGCGTAGCTTCGGTGTAACCGGCATCGGCAATAGCATTTAGTATTTGCCGATTAAATTTTAGATCTTCAAAAGTTACAGCCATAGCCGCAAAGATAAGGTTTTGTTTTTAGAGCAAAGATGAAGGAGAAAAAGACAAAGAATAAACACATACGGTAATCTTTTCTATCCTTATATAACCTAGAATCGGGAAGCAAGAATTAAAAGAAAAACACTACGTGGTTACTTCTTGTTTCTGTCGCAAAATTCAGCTTGGCTCTTGATCCTTTGCTCTTTACTCTAAAAGCCTATCTTTGCCCTTATGGCAAGCATTCTCATCAAAAACGCAACTATAGTAAACGAAGGCAAGCAAACCCAGGCCGACTTGCTTATTAAAGATGGTTTTATTGAAAAGATAGATGGACAGATAAATATCCCTGCAGATAAAGAGATCAATGCCGATGGCCTGCACCTTTTCCCTGGTTGTATTGATGACCAGGTGCATTTTCGCGAGCCCGGCCTAACGCATAAGGGCAATATCGCGTCAGAATCACGTGCGGCTGTGGCAGGTGGTATAACCTCTTTTATGGAGATGCCTAATACTGTGCCCAACACCCTTACCCAGCAACTACTGCAAGATAAGTATGATATAGCTGCCAAATCATCCCCGGCCAACTACTCGTTTTTTATGGGTGCATCAAACGATAATTTGGACGAGGTTTTACGTACTGATGCCAAAAATGTATGTGGCGTAAAAGTTTTCATGGGTTCGTCTACAGGTAACATGCTGGTAGATAACCCGACTACACTCGAACATCTTTTTGCACAATCGCCCATGCTGATCGCCACCCATTGTGAGGATGAGGCTACTATTAAAAGCAACCTGGAGCATTACAAACAGTTACTGGGGGATAATATCCCGGTTACTTATCACCCTAAGATCCGCAGTGCCGAAGCCTGTTACCTGTCATCATCTATGGCGGTAGAACTGGCTAAAAAGCATAATACCCGCCTGCATATTTTACATATCTCTACCGCTAACGAAACAAATTTATTCAGCAATGATATTCCATTGGCTAACAAGCGAATAACCGCAGAAGCCTGTATACATCATTTATGGTTTACTGATGCTGATTACGAAACAAAAGGCAACCTCATCAAATGGAACCCGGCCGTTAAAACAGAAGCCGACCGCGATGGAATATTGAAAGCCGTGTTAGATGGCCGTATAGACGTGATAGCAACCGACCACGCCCCACATACCATCGAAGAAAAAGCACAGCCCTACTTGCAGGCGCCAAGCGGTGGCCCTTTAGTGCAGCATGCCCTACCCGCCATGCTCGAGCTTTATCACCATGGTAAAATTACGCTGGAACAGATCGCCGAAAAAATGGCGCATAATGTGGCAACCATTTTCCAGCTAGAAAAACGTGGCTTTATCCGCGAAGGTTACTGGGCAGATATGGCATTGGTAAACTTAAACAACCCATGGCAGGTAAACAAGGGCAATATCCTGTACAAATGCGGCTGGTCGCCATTTGAGGGCAGCACCTTTAAAGCCAAGGTAATCAGCACTATTGTATCAGGTAACCTGGTTTATGAGAATGGCAACTTCGCTAACGAAAAAAGCGGACATAGAATGACCTTTATCCGCTAAAAAATTATATGTCATGCCGAACTTGTTTCGGCATCCCACATGCTAAGTAGTACATATTAATCTATCGCTACATACACCTTTACAGCCGTTTCTTCGAAATCGTTACTTAGATCATATACATCAAAATCAGCAGTGTAAAGCCGTTGCAGATCTGATTGCCAGATGTGCTGCCAGGTTTCACCCACATTAGCCGGAAATTCGCCCTCTGGTGTAAACAAAGCATATTTTTGTGCAGGGATGGCCTTGCCCACAAACCCTTCAGGTAAGTACTCAATAGATGTTACCTTGCAGCCTAAAATAGCCGTGTAGTAATCGTTATGGTCGCTTTCGTAATCGGTGTAAACACAATAAAGCTCGCTGCCTTCCTTATCCTCCAGTTTGTCGGCCAGGTTGCCCTGGTTAAACTGCTGCCATAACGCACTGATATCCTGCCCGGCCTGCCCATCCTTATTTATAGTGCGGATGGATATCCCTGCAACATAAAACATGGGCAGATTTGTTGTATCGTAGTTCATAGGTAGTTATTTTATTTTTCTATCAGTTTCTTCAATCCATCAAACATCATACGCCAGTTTTTTTCTGAATGCTCTTTTGATTCCTCATCCTTAATATTATCCTGGGTTATGGTTAAGGTTGTAATGTCGCACATTTGATCTAATTCATAACTAATATCCGCATAGTTTTCGGGTTTGTCTTCGGTGCCGGCCATGCTGCTCCAATAACTGTACCTAACATATTTACCGGGGACGATCTCTTTAATAATGCCTTTGTACTCGTAGCTTTTCCCATCCCATTCTCCGCTAAACGTAATAGGGCCCCCCTCCGTCCAATCAGATCTTAATTTAGTACCGAAAAAATACTGTTCAACCATTGTCGGGTCGGTTAAACCTTTCCAAACTTCGGCTTCGGGCGCTTTAAATGCTATTTGGGTTGTAAGTGATAGTGTACTCATGATGTTGTGATGTTAGATATAACCACAAAGAAAGCCTTGCGATTGACAACAGTATGTCAGCAGGAAAAAAGAAACAATATTATCACAACTTGCCTATACTTCAACGCCCACCAAGTTCCGCTTTAATATAACCTCTGCAATCTCAGCAACTTTATCTTGTACTTTTTGCGGGCTGATAACCTGCGCATGGTCGCCAAACATCATAAACCAACGCACAAAACCCTCAACAGACACGGTCAGGAATGTCATTTCAGTAAAATTGCCCACCTGTTTTTCAGATACAAAACCGTGGTAATATCGCTGCTCGTTTATAAAGTTGGTAATGTTACTATTTACCTTAATAACAATGGTTTCTAATTGATGCTCGGATGCCGTTTGGGCCAGATAATCTTTTAATGCAGGGTGATTGCCTGCAAAAGTTATGGTGGTTTCCTGCAGGCCGTGTATCCTGTCCAACCTAAAATCGCGGTAATCGTTACGCATGCGGCAATAGGCTATCAGGTGCCAGTAACTATCCAGGTAAAATATGCCTATGGGTTCTATGTGCCTATTTGTTTTAGTTTGGGTATAACCAGCCGTGTAATCAATACAAAGCACCTTTTTATTGGCTATACCGTTAAGTATGGTTTGGATATGGTTGTTATTATTAACCCTGCGCTGCGTTTGGCTCTTTAATACTTCAATGCTACCGTCTATACTTTCCAACAGGTCTTTTTCGGTTGTTTTTAGTATCGCCCTTACCTTATCCATGGCAGACCGATGCTGGGCGGCAGTACTGGCGTCAGTCATTTTTTCTACAAACTTTTCGGCAGTTAAAAAAGCGGTAGCCTCTTCGCGGGTAAACATAACAGGCGGCAGGCGGTAACCATCCACTAAAGAATAACCCACCCCAGCCTCACCTATAATAGGCACCCCTGCTTCTTCCAATGACTTTACATCTCTGTAAACCGTGCGCAGGCTGATATCAAACCGGGCCGCAATATCACTTGCTTTTACAACGCGGCGGGTTTGCAGTTGTATTAATATGGCAGATATACGGTCAATACGGTTCATAGCTCCAAAATAACAAAAAACAAAGTACCTTAGTGCAATTGTGTATAATAATGGAAGAAACCTATAATCCTTTATCAAGTTTGTCCCTATCCTCTCACTTGCCTTATTTAAAAGAGAAGAAAGTAAATACGCCTTTATTCGCTTGAAGGAGCTATATATTAACTTTTTATTTTGTACCAAATTTGATACATTTTAACTTATTATTGCCCTATCATTATATTTAACGCTATGTACGATCGCCGTAAATTCCTAAAGCTAACCGCAGTAACTGCCTCTTTAGCAACATTGTCAAAATATACTGCAGCAAAGGCTGTAACTGTATCTACTGCTGATACACGGCCTATCATGATATCTACCTGGGATTTTGGCGTTGCAGCCAATAAGGAAGCCTGGAAAATTTTGTCTAAAGGCGGCCGTGCGCTGGATGCTATAGAGGCTGGTGGCCGTGTACCTGAAGCAGATATGAAAAACCATACTGTTGGCCGTGCAGGCTACCCCGACAGGGATGGTAAAGTTACCCTTGATGCCTGCATCATGGATGAATTTGGCAACTGTGGGTCGGTTGCGGCGATGGAAGACATTGCACACCCTATTTCGGTAGCGCGCTTGGTGATGGAAAAAACCCCGCATGTAATGCTGGTTGGCGATGGTGCTACACAGTTTGCCGTAGAACAAGGCTTTAAAAGAGAAAAATTATTAACTCCCGAATCATACACCGCCTGGAAAAAATGGTTAACAACCGCCAAATATTCGCCGGTATTAAATATCGAAAACAAACAGCACCGCCCGGGCAGTAAATATAATCATGATACAATTGGTATGCTGGCTATTGATGCCAAAGGTAATATTAGCGGTGGCTGTACTACCAGTGGTATGGCCTTTAAACTACATGGCCGCGTAGGCGACAGCCCAATTATTGGTGCCGGTTTATACGTTGATAACGAGGTGGGTGGTGCTACATCAACGGGCGTTGGCGAAGAAGTGATACGTAACGTTGGCAGCTTTTTAGTGGTAGAGCTAATGCGCCAGGGTTACTCGCCAGAGGATGCCTGCAAAGAGGCTGTTAACCGTATTATTAAAAAGAAACCAGAAACTGCCAAACAGATACAGGTGGGCTTTTTAGCCATTAACAAAAAAGGAGAGTATGGTGCTTATGCCATACAGGAAGGTTTTAGCTTTGCTGTATGCGATGAAACAAAGCAGGACCTGATCATACCAGGCAAAAGCTTTTATAAAGAGAAAAAATAATAGATTTGTGCTGTACTAAGCACAACAAGTACTACATGAATAGTAAAACATTGCCCGTTACACTCGAAGTTTGTTCTAATTCGGTAACATCTGCCATTGCTGCGCAGGATGGCGGGGCGGTAAGGGTTGAGCTTTGCGAAAACCTGGCTGAAGGTGGCACTACCCCTTCTTATGGCCAAATGATACTGGCGCGTAAATATCTGCATATTAAACTTTATGTGTTGATACGCCCACGCCGTGGCGATTTTTTATATACCGACCTGGAATTTGAAGTAATGAAAGCCGATATACGCAACTGCATTGAGGCCGGCTGCGATGGTGTGGTAATTGGCATACTAAAGGCTGATGGCAGTATTGATGTAGAACGCTGCACCGAACTGGTGCGCCTGGCGCGCCAATGGGGCCTGGGCGTTACTTTTCACCGGGCATTTGATATGTGCGCTGATTTGCATGTGGCGCTTGAACAGATCATTGAAATGGGCTGCGAACGCATCCTTACTTCAGGTGGTAAAACTACAGCTATAGAAGGTGCTACGATGATTAACCACCTGATAGAAAAGGCCGCAGGCCGTATCAGTATTATGCCAGGCAGCGGTGTTAGTGAGGGAAATGTGGCTGATTTGGTGCATTTTACAGGCGCAACAGAAGTACACTCATCTGCACGCATTAATATTAAAGGTGGCATGGAATATCAAAATGACCATATTTTAATGTCAAACAGTATTGCCGACGAGTATAGTTTGGATGTTACCAGTGCTGAACGCGTTAAAGCCATTATTGAGGCAGCTAACGGGTAGGTAGCTTTATCAGCGCGGCATTTATTAAAATATAGCCACCGGCAACACCAATTCTACTCTATTCTTTCCGTTGCCGCCAAATGGGTCGTTGTCTAGCAAATAACTGTAACGCACCCCAAAGGTGATGGCTGCCTGGTTAAACCATTTGGTATCAAAAAACAACACAGCGCCTGCCGACCGAAACTTACCTTTAAAATCATTCCCATCCCGGTAAAATCTGGCAGCATTGCCATTGGTTTGATCATAAAACAGGTTGCCCCGCAAACGCATAAAGTATAATAAATTAGCTGCTCCTGCATCAGGGTAGGCTATCGGAAAGTGATAACTAACGGCAAACCTATTCATTTCATCCAGGTTAATGGCCGTGTAACCATATGAGAAGGGAAAATCATTAGAGTAACCTATGGCATTGTTTTGCCCGCGATGCTGATAAGCGCCACTTAACACCAGGCTGTGGTTAGCAGATAAACCCGGCAGATACAAGCTACCCACAGCCAGCAACTGTGTAGCATTTATGCCCGAAATAGCATTTTTATAATTCACACTGATGCTTTGCGCAAAACGAGGATTAATTTGCTGCCTGGCCTTTTGAATTTGATTGCTAAATCTAACTGTACTGCTTAGATAGGTATAATGGCTATCCTTAAACAAACTGCGGAAGGGGTTCTGAAAACTGTTTTGGCTATAATACAAACTACTGCTTAGCGTTAACGAAGTAGAGTGTTTACCAACAGATAAATTAAATGGCACCTGCACGCCACCGTGTATAGCCGTTTCGTTATAATAAATGTAACTGCCGTTGTATAGGCCTCGCCTGTCAAAGGTATAGTTTGCGCCGGCAAGCAGGTATGGATAAAGGCCGGCGTATGCAGCCTCGTAGCCTATTTGTTTGTACCCTTCATCGCGGTTATAATTAAAGGTAAGTTGGGATTGAAAGGTATTTAAAACATTGTTACCTACCAGCTGCAAGGCATAGTTAGGATCATCCAGCACGGGGAAAATGCTATGGAAGTTAAACAGGCCGTGCAGTTTGCTGTATTTGGTCACCGGCAGGCTATCAGGTTTTACGGCTGCTAAAATATTGCTTGCGCTATCTGTATTAAGTACGCTTATGCCCACATTGGGTAGAGCTGCAAATGCCTGTGCGTTGTTTAGTGGCATTAGCTTAATGTTGGTACGGTTAGCTTCGTTTATTTGATAACCAAAAGCAGTAAAACCAACCCAGGCTATTTTTTGGTTGCCTATAGCAGGTTGATAATAACCGATAGACGCGTATTTATCCCCCACATTAACCCAGTATAATTTATTGTTGCTGATGGTTAAAGCAAATAAGGCATCATCCAATCCAGATGTTTTGGTAAAGTAAACCGTATCGCCCTGTACCTGCGGGAAAGCTATAGGCTCGAAACTAAATGGCAGCAGATATTTGGTTTCCCCGGAACTGATATCTATCAATGCCATCGACATCTCCCCCTTAGAATTCCTGACGGCAGAGATAAGCTTATTATCGCCATAAAACTTAGGATAAGTATAAAACAGACCTGCATCATTAGGCAGTACGCTTAACAACCTACCATCTGTATTTAGTAAATGCAGCTCGCTTCTGCCAGTTGGCGCTACCTGTACAGCAACTATGGTTTTACCATCGGCACTAAATGCCGGCGCAAAGTATTTGGTTTTGCGGGTGATGCGGTGCTCCTTGCCTGTGTTAATATCAAGCACAACCAGTTCGTTATAATTGCGATACCCCCAGCGGGCATCGGGCCGGTAACCTGCGTAAATTATTTGTCCGTTGTGGTAGCTAAAATAGTTATCGGTATTGATGCTTTGTACGGCTATTGCTTTTTCTGTTGCCCCTGTTTTAATCACAAACTGCGGGATGTGATTATAGGCCGTTTTAAGGTAGATCAACGTACTATCATTTACGTAAGCCGGAAACTCCCTATCGGCTATAAAATGTTGTTTTTGGGCATTTGGTCGGGGATCCCTTACATCTGCCTTATACTGCTCTTTAAAATGGGTTAAGGCAGCATTCCTAAATTGGGTGTAATCTATGCCCGCATGCTTTTTAATAGCACCCTGCAGGGGATAAAAACCTGTGTTAAAGGCAGCGGCATCATGCGTTACCCCTTTCCAAAATTCGTTACCATATTTTTGGCGGCCATAGGCTGCCATCATATAACCCAACGGGTAATGATTTGGGGTATAATCCAGGTAAGAACCATTACGCAGCTTCATCCAGCTGTAATTCTTATTAGCAGCCCACAAAGCGCGGAAACCGTTAAAAAAATAAGGCAGTCGCCCCCTGCCCTGCTGACTTACCAAGGTTTCGTTATAAACGGCATCGCCTTCAAAAAACCAATCAGGTACAGATAGCGCATTGCCCAGTGCCTGCCCGCCTTCGCCAAAAACAATACTTAAACCGCGTGACAGGCCCACATTAAAATTATTGTATTGCTGCACATGCCTAAACTCGTGAATGGCCAGTTGCTCGGGCCAGGGCAAACTGCCCACATCAAAACTATTTTGGCCGGGTGTCAAATAAAACTCGCTACGAAAAGGCGCCAAACCCACATAAGCGTTTGATACCGTGGTTTGGTTTTGTAGCACCACATTTACCTTGCGCTGTTTAAAGCCTATGGTAGGCCGTATGGTGCCATTCATCCTGGCAATAGTTTGCGCCACTCTCAAAGCCACCGAATCCATTCCCTGTGAATAGATCACCCGTGCCTGTGGCGTATTTACCTGCTGCCACTTTACAGATGGCGGATTACCGCCAAATTGCTGCGCGTACGTTATAGTTGCGGTAAAAAGTAATAGTGGCAGCAGCAGGCGTTTCATTGCGGATGAAAGTAAATAAAATTGTCTGAACTCGAATTAAACGAATAAGATGAATTAACGGAATTTAGACCTGTTAATGCTAAAAATTAATCAATTCCTCTAATTCGAGTTCAGACAATAGTAAATCCGAAATCTAAATGACACTACGTAGATTAAATCTAATTACATTTGCGCTTTGTGATATATTACTATGGCTAAAGTTTCCATCAACCTGGCAACAGGTTCAATACAAAAAGAAGATATAATTGTAGGTATAGATCTGGGTACAACAAACTCGTTGGTAGCCTTCATCAATCCGGATAAAGCCCCCCGTGTAATAAACGATGCCGGTAAGGGCGTGTTAGTACCATCTGTGGTGCATTTCGGTACTACAGGCGATATCACCGTAGGCAACGAAGCCAAAGAGTATTTAATTACCGACCCGCAAAATACCGTTTTTTCGGTTAAGCGTTTGCTTGGCCGTTCTTATGCGGATGTTAAAAATTATCAAAACTTTTTTTCGTACAAAATAATCGACGACGATACCGAAAACCTGGTAAAAATTAAGGTTGGCGAAAAATTCTACAATCCTATTGAGCTATCGGGCCTGATATTAAAAGAACTGAAAGACCGCGCCGAACATGCCCTTAAAACCCCGGTTACCCGCGCGGTAATAACGGTGCCCGCTTACTTTAACGATTCGCAGCGCCAGGCCACCCGCGATGCCGGTAAGCTGGCAGGTTTAGATGTTTTGCGTATTGTGAACGAGCCAACAGCTGCAAGTCTGGCTTATGGCATAGGCCTAAATCCCGAAGAAACTAAAACGATAGCGGTTTACGATTTAGGGGGCGGTACGTTTGATGTATCTATCCTGCAGATCCAGAACGGTATATTTGAAGTGCTATCTACTAATGGTGATACCTTTTTAGGTGGTGATGATTTTGACAGGGCCATTGCCGATTACTGGATTGAGAAAAACAACATCGACAAAACCGAACTGGCCAACAACCGCGAGCTGACACAAGAGCTGCGCCTTAAAGCTGAAGAAGCTAAGAAGGCATTTGCCCACCAAAGCATTTTTAACGAAAAAATAGGCGATATCTGGTGCACTTTAGAGCGTGCTACTTTCGAAGAACTGATATTACCAAAAGTGCAGCAAACTATTACAGCTTGCCAAAACGCCCTAAAAGATGCCAAACTAACCACTGCCGATATTGATGAAGTAGTAATGGTTGGCGGCAGCACCCGTACCGGCCTGGTTAAAAAAATGGTTGCCGAATTTTTCGGTCGCCCGGTGCATGATGGCATTAATCCGGATGAAGTGGTTGCCCTTGGTGCCGCCATACAGGCCGATGTTTTGGCCGGTAACCGCAGCGATATTTTATTGCTGGATGTTACCCCGCTATCGTTAGGTATCGAAACCATGGGCGGTTTGATGGATACCATTATCCCGCGTAACTCTAAGATCCCTACAAAAGCAGGCCGCCAGTACACCACATCAAAAGATGGCCAGGTAAACATGAAGATAGCAGTTTACCAGGGCGAGCGCGACCTGATCAGCGAGAACCGTAAGCTGGCTGAGTTTGAATTGAAAGGCATCCCGGCTATGCCTGCAGGCTTCCCTAAGGTAGATATTAACTTTATACTGAACGCAGATGGCATTCTGAAGATACAGGCTATTGAATTGCGTAGTGGCGTTAAGCAGGAAGTAGAAGTAAAACCGGCCTACGGCATTACCGATGACCTGGTTGAGCAAATGCTGATGGATAGTATTACTAACGCCAAAGAAGATGTAAGCGCCCGCATGCTGATAGAAGCTAAAACCGAAGCCGAGCAAATGGTTTACGTAGTAGAGAATTTCCTTAAAAAGAACGGCCAGTTATTAAATGCTGAGGAAGTTACCGAAACACACATCCAGTTAGAGGCCCTTAAAGCAGCCTTAAGTACAGGCGATAAAGACCTGATCCATACTAAAATTGACGAACTGAATAACTTTACCCGACCATTTGCCGAGCGTGTAATGGATGTAGCCATTGCTACCGCCATGAAGGGAAAAAGTATAGATGGTGGTGAATAATTAATATTACGCTAAACGTAATTGAAAAGCGGTAGAGACATGGTACGATCCGAAACAAAAGTCATCAACATGCATATCGAGGATTGCCAAACTATCGCTAGTCATACCGTTTCTTTAAATAATACTTTAGATTACACCAAACTCATAAATCTAAATTACGTTATTTGTATCCATCTAAATACAGCATCTTGAAAAACATCTTCCGTATTGCAGCTTCGCTTGTCTTTGCAGCAACATCTGTTACCGCATCCGCCCAAACAATTAAACAGGATAGCACTTTAAAATACGCCACGCTGGATACCACCCGCTACGATTCGTTAATGATACGTTTAGCTAATGGCGATAAAACAGGCAAGTGGCCGGTTAAAAAAGCACCCTACCCTAAAGGCGGTGCTATATTACCATTTTATCGAGTAGTGGCTTATTATGGCAACATGTATTCTAAAAACATGGGCGTACTGGGCGAATATGAGCCTACCCTGATGCGCAGCAAGCTAATGGCTGAGGTGAAGAACTGGGAAGCCGCTGACCCTGCAACCCCGGTAAAACCAGCTTTGCATTATATATGTGTTACTGCACAGGCAGATGCCGGCCGCAATGGTTTACATAGCCTGCGCATGCCCTTTAGCCAGATAGATAAAGTAATTGAAATGGCTAAGCCTATTAACGCGTTAGTATTTTTAGATATACAAGTTGGGCACAGCAACGTAGAAACAGAGTTGCCCTTGTTAGAAAAATATTTGAAAATGCCCAATGTACACTTTGGTATCGACCCGGAATTTTCGATGAAAGAGGGTAGTGTACCCGGCAAGCGTATAGGCACGTTTGATGCTAAGGATATTAATTATGTAAGCAATTATTTAAGCAGCCTATGCAAGAAATATAACCTGCCGCCAAAAATTTTTGTGGTACACCGTTTTACCAAACGGATGGTAACCAATTACCAGGATATCAAACTAAACAGCAACGTACAGTTTGTAATGGATATGGATGGCTGGGGCCCACCCGAATTGAAGAAAGGAACTTACAAGTATTATGCAGCCGGCGAACCCGTACAATTCACCGGATTTAAATTATTCTACAAGAATGATGTTAAGAATGCGCCAAAGCGGATGTTAACGCCTAAAGAGGTGCTAAGCTTAAAGCCCGCCCCTATTTACATACAGTATCAGTAAAGAGCTTAGCAAAAGAAAAGGCCCCGTTTGGGGCCTTTTCTTTTGCTGTTAACCTGTTATAGGTTTTTTATCTCTTCCTGTTCTTTCAGGGCTGCGATGTTATTTTTATCGCTATACTCGTCTGTTTGGTTTGCAAAATCTTCCAGAATGCTTGCAATGGTATCCAAATTATCTGCAATACGTTGGTGCATATCAGGCAAATCTTTTTCTATTCTTTTGTTGCCAAGATCAATGTTATCTACCTCGATTTTTGCGATCTTCTGTATCAACGCCTGGTTACTGTTTTTTAAGTCTTCTAATTCATGGACAATTTTTTCCATCAATTCAAATTTTCTGATCTTATCCATAGGTATCTTAATTTATATAAACCATACATAGCCATAACAGTGCCAAAGTGAATATTATTTGGAATTATCATTTATAACTAATAATTTAGTTATATGAAATCTATCGTGTTATTTATAGCTATGGGCTTACTAATCAACAGTGTTTATGCACAGGAAACAACAAAAATTGATGATGCCCTCCTTTTAGATTATTACCAAACCCAGCGCTTTGCAGATGCGGCCGACTATTTGAAAAAAACTTATCAGGAACCCATAAACAGTACAAAAGCATTGGGGCAACTGGCCTATACATCAAACATGGCAGGGCGTCTGGCCGATGCAGAAGGCTATTATCAGCGTATCTATAACATAGATTCTACCAACACTCTTGTTTTATTTAGCCTGGGCAGCTTAAATCTGCGAAGGGGTAACAATGCCAAGGCCGAATTATATTATAAGCGTATCCTCACCAACGACACCACCAACTTTATGGTGTATAAACAACTGGCAACCATTAGCAGTGATAAAAACGATTTTGATAATTATATCTACTACCTTCAAAAAGCCAATCGTATTAACCCTGCCGAACCTGATGTAGCTGCAGACCTGAGCGACTTTTATGTAAAGGTAAAATTTAACGCATTGGCCGAAAAAGTGCTGACCCTGGCCATTACTGCCGACCCGGAGAATATTATATTGCTTAACAGCCTGATGAGGCTGCAATATGCCCAAAAGAAATGGCCCGAAACCATCAGCACCTGCCTAAAACTGGTGGATTTTGGCAATAACTCCGCCCAGGTTTTAATAAAACTTGGCGTGGCTTATTACAATACCAAAAACTATGAGTGCAGCCTGGCAACCTTTGTAAGTATAGATGATATAGGCCAAAACGAAACCAGTTATTACTACACGGCACTGGCTTACAAAGCCCTTAAAGATCAAAACATGTCTATAGCCTACATGGAGAAAGCCATTACCGAAGGTATTTCCGAAAATATAGGATCCTACTATGGCGAGATAGCGGACAGTAACGAAAAATTATTCAGATATAAAAAGGCTATAACGGCCTATCAAAAAGGCCTGCAGTTTAGCGAAACGCCAATGATATACTATGCGCTGGCCAGTTTGTATGATGATCATCTTAAAGACAAGAAAAATGCTGTAAAATACTACAAGAAATACCTGGCGGGCAAACCCTCTGTAGAAAAGCAAAAAAGCTATATAGATTACTCTAAAAGCAGGTTAGCTACATTGGGCCGTTAACGGTTCATTAGCCTGGCTACGTACTTGCCAATAATGTCAAATTCCAGGTTCACTATAGATCCTTCGCGCACATTGTGCAGATTAGTATGCTCATAAGTATACGGGATAATGGCCACAGAAAAATAATTGGCGCCGGAATTTACCACCGTTAGGCTGATACCATTTACACAGATGGAACCTTTTTCTACGGTAACATTACCTGATGCGGGGTCATACTCAAAGGTGTATTCCCAACTGCCATCTAACTCGGTAAATTTTATACAAGTGGCAGTTTGGTCTACATGGCCTTGTACGATGTGGCCATCAAGGCGGGCATTCATCTGCATGCAACGTTCCAGGTTTACAGGTTCGCCAATTTTTAAATGGCCTAGGCTGGTTTTGTTGAGTGTTTCTTCAATAGCAGTAACGGTATGCGTTTCATCAGTTAAACCAACAACCGTTAAACAAACCCCATTGTGCGCAACCGATTGGTCTATCTTCAGTTCGTTAACAATGCCCGATGCAACTGTAATGTGCAGGTTACCCTGTTCGTGGCGCAAATCGGTTACTTTTCCTAAAGTTTCTATAATTCCTGTAAACATAGTGGCACAAAAATACTACATTTTACATGGCATATATGTTAGCTTAAGATCATAAAAAAAGCGGATAACCAATGGTTAACCGCTTTTTTTTATGAACAACGTGTATTTTAACTAATCAATAGTAATATTAAATACTTGACCGTTAAAGGATACCTTAGCTTTGTGATTACCTAAATATTCAATGGTGCCTGTAAAGCTAAAATCTCTGCCTGCATTGTTACCTTTTGATACAAACGAGGCCACACCGGCTGTAATATCAAATGGCCTGCTGCTGGCGTCTATAATTAAACCTTTTAAGCCGTAAGCATTATTTTGAACCATATACTCACCATCTTTTTTGGTTGTGTATTTATAAACAGAATTTTGGGTTCCGTTGATCTCCATTTTTGCATACTTAGGCAATAACGCTTTCAGAGTGTAATTTTCGTCAACGCTGTTATCATAAGTAGCATACGGACTAAAACCTGTATTCTTATAAGTACCGGTATAAGCATAACCATTAGGTTGATTATTGGCATCGCAACTAACTATATATTTATTTGAGCCTATCATTACATCTTTAACGGTATCGCCTTTGGTGTAAACGTTATTATAAGGCACTTCAATATATTCGCCACAAGTAAGGTCGTTAACTTTTTTGCCGTTACGTACACTGGTGGTTGCAGGTACGCCTGCTGTGGTTTGGCTAGCAACCGTATTACCAATGGATTTGTAAAGATTAACGGCTACAGAAGTAGCTATTTCTTTATCGTTATTATTGGTCAGCACTTTATTATCTTTACTACATGCCGGGTAAAGTAATACTGTAATTACAGCTAAGGCTAATACTTTTAGGTTTGTAAACTTTAATGTCATAATTATATGATAAGGTTGTTAATTTTTTTAACAAAAATACCTTATCTAATCCTATTTATGCAACTAATTTTTCACTTTCCTGTTTAAAGTCAACACGAAAAGTCCAATAGAAAGAAGGAGTTAAAAAATATCTTAATGGATAAAATATTGCTCATTACTTAAAGCAACTTGGCAAGTCTACCCGTTTGTTCCGCAAGTCCTTACCCCCCTCAATAACCGATTTTAAGTTAGCCAGGTAAAATGTCCAGCCTGTTTGGCATTGTACCAGTAAGTTTTTTTCGGGGTCGCTCTCTTCGGGGATGTTTGTTTGCTCCAGTTCAACAATAGTTAAGCCGTTACGTGTACTAAACTTTACATTTACTATGCTGCCCCCGGTAAAGGTAAACCTTAAAAGGTCTTGCCCATTAGCCTCCAGTATAGTACCTTTTTGTGATACAGCATTATCATATCCATGCCAATACCAGCTATAAGTATCTTCTTTTAGTATATACTCGTTATTACCTCTTAAACGCTGCGGCACAGTATAAAAATCGGCTTTTCGTAAAAACCATTTCTCCAGCCCTGCAGGGGTTGTCCACGCCAGGTAAAGGCTGCGCATGTCGGTATTGTAATCGGCGCAAAGTTTAAATTTGCTCCAGCTGGTAGTTTCCATAATAGTAGGTTTAAATACAGAATGTATTAGCATAAAACTAACTATAATACTTTGTGTTTTCTTAATTTGCCCTAAAAACAATTTATGCAAAAGCAAAGCGCGGGTTTATTATTATACAAGCTAACTGGTGGCATTTTACAAATTTTGCTGGTACATCCAGGTGGGCCTTTTTTCCGCAAAAAAGACGATGGTGCATGGTCTATACCGAAGGGAGAATATTTAGATGATGAGGACCCGTTAATTGCCGCCCAACGCGAGTTTGAAGAAGAAGTGGGGAAACCCATTACGGGCAACTTTATTAAACTGCAACCTGTTAAGCAAAAAAGCGGTAAGGTAGTACATGCCTGGGCAGTTGAGGGCGATATAGATCACCAAAACATCGTCAGCAATATGTTTGAGATAGAATGGCCGCCAAAATCAGGCAAGCGTGCAAGCTTCCCGGAGATTGACCGTGCCGGATGGTTTAATATTGATGAAGCAAAGCTAAAGATAATACCCGGGCAGGTTGGCTTAATAGCAGAGTTGGAAGAGCTAGCGGGACTTAGTTGATTTTGATCATTATAGTGTTCATGTTCACGCTGTGAACACTATGCAATTTTCATAAATATCTTATAATCAATCGTTTTAAAATTAAAATACTGACATTATACCGCCACCACTTATTGGCTAAAATTTACTATAGCCTAAAAGCCCTTAGTTTTAATTGTGGAAGAAACATTCTTACCAAGTTTGGGGTGGAAAATGCAATTTTAACCTATGCTAAGCTAATTCTCGTTTTAATTCCTGATCCTAAATTTACTTCTTAAACCCCTCTCCTATTTTTAACCCAATTACTTTCTGGAACCTCAGTTGTTTGGCCAACTGCCAGTTTTTTACCGGCTAGCAATTTCTCCATAACCAATGCAGCTATCAAAGCTTCTGTTTCATCTTCTGTTTCCAGCAATTCTGGCGTAAAATATTTTTTAACAAAGTGGGTATCAAAATTACCGGATGTAAAGGCCTCGTGACCCATCACAAACCTGCCGAAACCAAGTGTTGTGGTAATACCGGTGATATGATACTCGTCAATAGCCCGTATCATGCGTTCTATAGCCTCAGCACGGTCTTTACCGTAGGTAATTAGTTTCGCTATCATAGGGTCGTAATAAATGGGGATCTCCATTCCTTGCTCAAAACCATCATCAACCCTAACCCCGGGGCCTTTTGGGGTAACATAGGTTTGCAGGGTACCTATATCCGGCAAAAAATTATTGGCGGGGTCTTCGGCATACACGCGCAGTTCCATCGCATGGCCCTGTATCTTCAGATCGGTCTGCTTAAAGCTAATAGCTTCGCCGCGGGCAATGCGGATCTGTTCTTTCACCAGGTCGATGCCGGTGATGAGTTCTGTTACCGGATGCTCTACCTGCAGGCGGGTATTCATTTCCAGGAAAAAGAAATCGAGCCGCTCATCTATTATAAATTCTACCGTACCCGCACCCGTGTAATTCACACTGCGGGCCACATCAACGGCACATTTACCCATAGCTTCGCGAATTTCCGGCGTCAGTACAGAGGAAGGTGCCTCTTCTATCACCTTTTGGTGTCGGCGTTGTACCGAGCAATCGCGCTCAAATAAATGGACGATGTTGCCATGCGTATCGCCCAGTACCTGTATCTCTATATGGCGGGGCGAAGAAACATATCTTTCTATAAAAACGGCACCATCGCCAAAGGCCGATATGGCTTCAGATACGGCCAGGCCCATTTGTTCTTCAAAATCTTCGGGGGTATCTACAATGCGCATCCCTTTACCACCACCACCTGCAGCAGCTTTGATCAGTATCGGGAAACCAACCTCTACCGCGCGTAATTTGGCATCGGCAACATCGGTAATGGCTTCTTCGGTACCCGGAACCATAGGGATATTGTATTTTAAGGCGGCTGCTTTGGCAGATAACTTGTTACCCATTACCTCCATAGCCTCTGGCGACGGGCCTATCAGTATCAATCCTGCATCGCGCACCTGCCTGGCAAATGCGGCATTTTCGCTTAAAAAACCATAACCGGGATGGATACCTTCTGCACCGGTTTGTTTACAGGCGGCAATAATTTTATCGCCCACCAGGTATGACTGACTGGATGGTGCTTCGCCAATATAAACGGCTTCATCTGCATAACGCACGTGCAGCGCATTACGGTCGGCCTCAGAATAAACGGCTACTGTTTTTATACCCATTTCGCGGGCCGAACGCATTACACGTAAAGCTATTTCGCCCCGGTTAGCTACCAGAATTTTTTGCATAGTTAACAAATGTAATTAATCTACACAAAGGGCAAAATATTGGATATAGGTATTAATGTTTTTCTTGCTTGCCATTGCTTTTTCTAAGAATTAAAAATAAAGCAAGTACTACAATTAATAACCATGCGTAGGTTTTAGAAATATAAATATTATAGACTTAGTAACGTAAGTTTGACCTACTTTTTTAGACGAGTTAGGTCAACCCAATAAGCACCAAGCCTGCGCATAGTTGGGCAGTTATATTAACCAGGTATTACTTAACCACTTGTGTATTTAGCATCTTACTTAAGAATTCTGGCGTTACACCAATATAAGATGCTACCTGTTTTTGGGGCAGGCTTTTAATAAGGGAAGGGTAAAGCTGGCAAAAATTGGCGTAACGCTCCATTGCAGCAAAAATGGCATTATCTACCTGCCTATGCTGATAAGTTGCTATAGCATTTTGCCCTATAAGGCGGTTAAAACGCTCAAATTTTGGAATTTTTAGATTAAGTTCCTCAAACTCCGTTTTATTGAAAAAGATGTATTCGGTATCTTCAATGGCATCAATACTTAGCCGGGCGGGTTCGCCGGTAATATAGCTGCGCATATCTACTATCCACCAGCCGGTAGGTGCAAACTGTAAAACATGCTCCGTACCATTCTTATCAACCGCATAACTGCGCAGGCAACCGCTTATTACAAATATAATTTTAGAACTAACGTCGCCCTCCTCCAGCACAAATTGTTTGCGTTTGGCCTTTTTATGATGAACAACAGATAACAGCAACTCCTGCTCCTGCTCATCAAGCGTTACGTATTTGGCAATACTGTTAAGCAATAAGCTGTTATCCATTGGTACAAATAAAATACAAGTATATTAAAAAGTTGCATTAAGCAATTTATACCTTTTTAAACAGAGCAATACCATTGTGGCCGCCAAAACCAAAGGTGTTGCTTAAAGCTACATCAACCTTTCTGTCAATTGCCTCTTTGATCACGATATGTAAATTGGCAGGTACTTCCGGGTCAATCTTTTGGGTATTGATAGTTGGCGGGATAATACCATCCGTAATAGCCTTTACTGCAATAATAGATTCTATAGCGCCTGCAGCACCCAACAAATGGCCCGTCATAGATTTGGTAGCACTTACTGATAGGTGTTTATTATTACCGAATACCGCATTTATAGCTTTAGATTCGCTTAAATCGCCAACCGGGGTTGAGGTGGCATGTGCATTTACATAATTAACATCTTCGGCATTTAGGCCGGCATCATGCAGGGCGTATTTCATTCCCTGTATAGCACCCTTGCCTTCGGGGTGGGTGGCCGTAATATGGTAAGCATCAGATGTCATGGCGGCACCTGCAACTTCTGCATAAATTTTAGCGCCGCGGGCAACGGCATGCTCATATTCTTCTAATACTAAAACACCTGCACCCTCGCCCATTACAAAACCATCCCGCTCTACATCAAAAGGGCGCGAAGCCTCTTGCGGGGCATGGTTACGGGTTGACAATGCCTTTAACGCATTATACCCGCCTATAGAGCCTTCGCTTATAGGCGCATCAGAACCACCTGTTATAATAATTTTGGCTTTACCCCAACGGATGTAGTTAAGAGCGTCCATCAAGGCTGTATTGGCAGATGCACAGGCAGAAACGGCAGAAAAGTTGATTCCCATAAAACCGTACTTGATCGATACCAGGCCAGATGCCATGTTGATCAACGTTTTAGGGATAAAAAATGGGTTAAAGTGGGGCACAAAGCTATTGGCTGCAAAATCCCTCACCTGCTGCTCAAAGGTTTCAAAACCACCTTGTGCAGATCCTAATATCACGCCAACATCAAATGGCGACATTTTATCCAGCTCAAAGCCCGAATCTTCTATAGCTTCTTTAGCGGCAACCATGGCGTACTGGCTGTACAGGTCACTGCGTTTTATCTCGTTACGATCCAGGTGATCGGCCATTTTAAAATCCTTTATCTCTGCGGCAAAGTGTGTTTTAAAATGTTCTGCGTTAAAACGGGTTATGTTTGCGGCGTTGCTGCGGCCATTTACAATATTTTCCCAAAAACTTTTGATATCGTTTCCGGCAGGCGATACAACCCCCATACCTGTTATAACAACTCTTTTCATGCTTATTATTACTGCTAAAAACCGGCCAAACTTTTAACACTAAGGCCGCTGCAATTGTGGGCGCAAAGGTAATTGAATATGGCTAAAAAGAGTAACGAATAAGCAAACTTTTGCAAGGTTTTTAAGCACATAGTTGTAAAAATGGTAAATTTGCTGTTTAATTATAAAAAAAAATAATGCAAGACCCATTCGACATATTAGTAAATGGAATCGTTTATTCTGTTTTTCCTGAAGAGGATAATGTTTATACCATATTTAAGGCAGGTGCCGAGTTTGGTAAAATAGAAAAGGATACCGATAATGTTTGGCTTAAACTAAACCCAGAAACTGAAATACCCATGTTTGATAACGACACCGAGGTTGATGCCATTGGCCAGGCTATAACTAACTATGTACCCGAAGAAGAGGATGAAGACGAAGAGTTTGAATAGGATAATATTTATATATTAGCCCCTAACCAATTCTATAATTATGAAAAGACGTTCGTTTGTAAAAGGCTCGTTAATAAGTGGCGCTGCAGCAGCCGTTACACCAATATTTACCATGGCAGAATCTACAAAAAAAAACTTACTGCACCCGGAGCACTATGAATTACGTGTTTATACCTTCAAGAACGCACAACAGCAAAAACTAACCGAAGACTTTTATAAGGATGTATTTGTACCTATAGCTAAAAGCAAGTTAAACCAACCTGTAGGTGTGTTTACCGAACTTAACCCTGCCGGCCAAACCAAACTTTATATACTTATCCCATACAAATCTTATGAGGGATATACAGCTTTTAGCCAGTATCTGGAAAGTGATAAAGCTTATTGGGCTAAGGGAACTGCGTTTTTAAATGCACCTGCCAGTGCCCCCGCTTTTGAGCAGTTGAACACTTCGTTAATGAGTGCGTTTAAGCACATGCCCGTTAAAGAACTGCCATCAAAAGATAAACGGATTTTTGAGCTGCGCCAGTATAAAAGTGCCAGCGAAGCTGCCGGTAAAAAGAAAATTGAGATGTTTAACGACCAGGGAGAAGTAGACATTTTTAAACGACTTGGCTTTAAACCTGTATTTTTTGCAGAGACTATTTTTGGTGATGACAGGCCAAATTTAACTTACATGGTTACTTATAAGGATATGGACGATAAAGCTACCCATTGGAAATCTTTTGGCAGCGACCCTGAATGGAAAAAGATTAGTGCCGTACCAGAGTATGCCGATGCACTGCTGGTATCTAAAATAACATCTACCATGTTGTTACCAACCGATTATTCTGGTATTTAATGGGTTTATCTCTTATTTGCTAATTTGGCACACATAGCCTAAAATAGGCCTGCGTGTTTTAAAGCCAATACGCTCATAAACACTTATAGCCGAATAATTGTCGGCAAGTACATGCAGGAAGGGTATATTGCCTGCATGTATAATACGCTTAATTTGTGCCCTTAAGATGATGCCCGCATAACCCTTGCCCAAATGGCCGGGATGGGTACATACGGCACTTATTTCGGTATATGGCGATGGCTGCATACGGTGGCCCGCCATGGCTACCAATTCATCCTCATCAAAAATGCCTGTATAGTTAGTAAAATCTACAGTACGGGGTAAAAACGGGCCCGGCTTGGTCAATTCTGTTAAGGCCATCATTTGTGGTACATGGCTATCATCCAGGTTAATAACCTTTGGTTGGTTTTCATCCAATACCAAACCTTCATATACCATTTGCAGCATATCAAAACGCCGCAACAGTTGCCAGTGCGTTGGGAATTTAATTTCTTGCGGGCTAAAAAACACATATGCTCCGCTTTCTGTAATAAGCTCCTCCAATGCCGCAAGCTCAGTTGCCGAATTATTTGCCGTTGCAGCAAAGGGTGCGGTATCCCTTTTAAAAAAACTTACACCATTACCTGTAACAGCCAGGTGGTTGCTTCCGCTTAAAAGGGCGTTATATATTGGGTTATCCAGCACATGCTCCATAAAACAGTCTAAGCCTGCAAAAATAAAAACATACAGGCAAATATTGCATTATGGGCAATTAAAGTTAAAGCGCAAACATTAGGGTTACACTCCTGCTAAATCAAAAAACTACAACGTCTTTAGCCTTATCACCTTAAAAGTGTAAGGCTCTACCGTAAGTTTTACGGCGTCACCAGTTACATTAATTGTACTACTAATTGGGCTAATTGCCAAAGGTTTATCTAAAGAGTTTACAATAGTTTTATTGGTATTGCCTAAAGATATCACATTGGCTTTACCAGCAACCTTCACCCCGGCTATATTAAATAACACAGGCTGATTATTAGCCCCGCTGTTTACAAATTTGATGATCAGCTCCTTCTTATTTTTATCTAAGCAAGCCGTTGCATAATAGCCATCGCGGCCGCTAACAGCCTCGTTGGCTTCTAAAAGAGGCACTACATCTGTCCCCTTGTTAAGCGAGTATAGCTGTTGCACGTAATAGTTGGGCGTGCCGTATGACCGAAGGTTATCAAACCAAATCAGATCTGGTGTCCACTGCCAGGCATCAACATGTGCAAACAAAGGTGCATAAGATGCCATGGTGACCACATCTGCATTACGCTCCAGCCCGGTCATAAATGCTGCTTCGGCCAAAGCACACTCCAGGTTGTTTTTATTATCTGGGCTGCCGGTGGTTACGCTTTGGGCCGCATATTCGCCTGCAAATATTTTAGGGCCTTTACGGTCATAATTATCATAGCGTTTAGCATTATCTAAAAACCATTTTGGGCCATTGTAATAATGCTCATCTAAAATATCGGCATTTAAACCTCTAAAGGTTTTGTTTAACAAATCAAACTCTTTACCACCTGCATAAGGGCCAACGCTGGATATTATTTTAATGTAAGGGTATTTATCTTTTATAGCTTTAGTAAAAATCTTCCAGCGTTCTATATACTGTTCTCCCCATTGCTCGTTTCCTACACCCATCATTTTAAGATTAAATGGTTTGGGGTGGCCCAAATCTGCGCGCAGCTTACCCCATTTGGTATCAAGGCCGCCATTGGCAAACTCAATCAGGTCAAGCGCATCTTGCACATAAGGGTCTAATTGGTCCATAGGCACTAATTGCCCGGTATTAAACTGGCAAGCCATACCGCAATTTAAAATAGGCAATGGCGATGCTCCAATATCCTCTGCAGTTAAAAAATACTCCATAAACCCTAAGCCAAAAGTTTGGTAATAATCCGGTGTTGGGCGGTGGTCAAACTCCGTATTCCACCGGTTAATAATATTTTCGCGTTTATCAATATCGCCAATGCTTTTTTTCCACTGGTAACGATTTGCCAAAACGCGCCCCTCTACAATACATCCGCCCGGGAAACGCAGGAAACCCGGTTTAAGATCAGCCAGCTTTTGTACCAAGTCCGCGCGTAAACCGGCGGGCCTGTTTTTCCAGGTATGGGTAGGGAAAAGCGATATCATATCCAGGTCTAAGCTGCCTTTACCCTTTAACCAAACATATAATGATGCCTTGCTATCAGTAGAATTTGCCACAAACTTTACATTGTATTTTTGCCAATTTGTTGCCGTAGGTGTTAATTGTGCTTTGCCAATAATTTCGCCTTTAGCACTATGCAGCTCAACGGTTATAGCGGTATTACTTTTTGACGTTTTACGGGCCATTACAGAAAAGCTATACGTTTCGCCTTTTTTGATGCCCATGCCTCTAAAGCCCTCATTAGATAAACCGAAGTAGCCGGTTGATGATGTTACCTCAACTGATATAACATGCGGATTTTCGGGCCTTTCGTCGCTCCTGCTTATAACAGATATTTTGCCTGATCCGCCATTTTTTTGCTGTTGTTGCCAGCCTGCCAGTGCTGTATTAAATTCAAATGAGCGGTTTTTTACTAATTCGGCATATACACCGCCATCCGCAGCCATATTTATATCTTCAAAAAATATCCCATACATTGTTGGCGATATCTGTGCTGTTACCTTATCGGCAGTAATATTGTAAACTTTTGTTTCTTGCGCATAAACATTAAAACAAGCCGTTATCAGGCCAATAAAAGTTATTATTTTTTTCATACGTAAGCCTATTTAGCTTTAATTGTGATGTAACTTCTTGTGATTAGATATAGCTATAATAGATATTTTAAATCATCAGATTAAAACAACTGTTTACATACTACCCTAATCTTGTACAAGATGAAAAATTGGTTTTAATTACAATAACAGACTGCTATTGCCTGACTAAATTAATTATTATTTTTAATTGTACAACAAACAATTAAAAATAACTTGTGGCTCAAATCCTCCCCTTATAAAGACTATATAAGTTTAAAAAAATGTTAATTTCGCTAATAAGATATTGCACTAATAAATGAATAGATACCATAAGCAAAGCCGTGGTCTTAATGCTGTTGATTGTATAATTTTTGGCTTTGACGGAGAGAACCTTAAAATATTGCTTATTAAGCGCGGCTTTGAACCTGAAAAAGGCAAATGGAGCCTGATGGGTGGTTTTGTGCAGGAGAACGAGAACCTTGACCAGGCATCAAACCGGATCTTAAAACAGCTAACCGGGTTAGATGGCATGTATCTTGAACAGCTGCATACCTTTAGCGACCCAGCCCGCGACCCAATTGAAAGGACAATATCTACCGCTTACTTTGCCTTGATTGACCTAAACAAATACGAAAAGCAAATAAGTACAGAATTCCATGCCGAATGGTTTGCACTTAAAGGTTTACCTAAATTAATATTTGACCAGCAGGAAATGGTAGAAATGGCTAAAAGGCGTTTACGCTATAAAGCCGCCCTCCATCCTATTATGTTTGAATTACTGCCATCAAAGTTTACTATACCGCAACTGCAAAACCTTTACGAAAGCGTTTACAATACCACTATTGATAAAAGGAATTTTAGCAAGAGGGTTTTAGCCACCGGCCTGCTTGTTAAGCAGGATGAAAAAGATAAATCGGGATCTAAACGTGGTGCATATTACTATCAGTTAAACATGCAAAACTATTACGCCAACTTTCAGTCGTTTCTTAATTTTATACCCAATCCAACCCACCTTATTTTTTAGTATGGGTTAGATTGGGTAAGTATTTATTATGCTACCAAAACTTAACGTACAGCATCATAACCAATAAAATAGTTATAACAATTAATGCAAGGGTTGCGCGATCAACCTTAAACATTTGTTTGGGTATCTCCAATGCTTTAGGGTTTATCTTAGGGCCTGCAAAACTTACAATAACCATTAGCAAAACGGTAAAGAAGAACGATAACCCCATACAGATCAGGAACGGGATCTGCCACGTACCCTTGGCATCACCTGTTGGGAAGGCCGTGTACAACAAAGTTTCGTGACCAAATAACGCCGGCGCAAAATTGTTGAACAATACCGACATAGCAAAGCTGGTTAAGATACCAACTATAGCTGCTGTACCTGTAGTGCGTTTCCAAAAGAAGCCTAGTATAAATATGGCAAAGATACCCGGACTAATATAACCCGTGTATTTTTGAATATAGGTAAAGCCGCCCTCGCCGCTGATACCCAGCAGATCTTTCCAGGTGAGCATGATAGAAAATACTAATGCTGCCACTATCACAATTTTACCAACCATCACCATCTTTTTCTCGCTGGCATCTTTAGCAATGTGTTTTTTGTAAATATCTAATGTAAAAATAGTGCTGATACTGTTAGCCTTACCTGCCAGCGATGCTACAATAGCAGCTGTAAGCGCCGCAACAGATAATCCTTTTAAACCCGTAGGTAAAAAACCTAACACAGCAGAGTAAGCGTTATCAGAATTAAAGTGCCCGCCCGAGTTCATCTCTTGTTGTAAACCACCGTTTTTATAAATTACATAAGCAGCTATACCAGGTAATACCACAATAATAGGCATAGCCAGTTTCATTAAACCGGCAAATAGTATGCCTGTACGCGCAGTTTTCAGGTCGGCGCCTAAAGCCCTTTGTGTAATGTACTGGTTACATCCCCAATAGTTAAGATTCACTATCCATTGGCCGGCAAAGTACATGGCAATCCCCGGCAAGGCCAGGTATTTATTAATTTCGGCCTGAGGTGCCCCGGGCTTAGGTTTATCCATAATCATCTTAAAATGATCCGGTGCATCCTTAAACATAGCGCTTAAGCCAGTTAGTGCGCTTTTGCCGAGGCCAAAATGCTCGCTTACTAATGTTAGGGCGATGTATGTGGTAGCTAAACCACCTATAACCAACACCAGTACCTGTATCACATCGGTAAAACCAATTACCTTCATACCACCCAACGTGATGAACAGTGCAAAAATGGCTAAGGCAATAATTATCTCATGCAGGTAACCGCCGCCTGCTAAACTGTTAATGGCTAACGCCCCTAAGTAAAGTATAGAGGTTAAGTTTACCAATACATATAGTGCCAGCCAAAAAATCGCCATGATAAAGCTCACGGTTTCGTTATAACGCGTGTGCAAAAACTGGGGCATGGTAAATATCTTATTCTTAAGGAAGATAGGGATAAACCACACCGCCACAATAATAAGGGCAATGGCGGCTACCCATTCGTAAGCGGCAACTGCCAAACCAACAGCGAAGCCCTGCCCGCTGGTGCCTATAAATTGCTCGGCAGATATATTTGAAGCGATAAGTGATGCGCCAATAGCCCACCAGGTTAAGGATCCTTCTGCCAGGAAAAAATCCTTACTGTCTGATACCCCTTTAACTTTTTTGCGGCTATAAACCCAATATCCGTAACCGGATACTGCGATAAAATAGATCACAAAAACAATGTAATCCACGCCCGTAAATTTATTCATATTTTGGTTTTAATTAGGTTTATTAGGTGATTAAACCAGGCAACCAATTTCCCATCCGGCTGCCTGGTTATGTAGTTTATGCTATTTATATGCTATCTCGTTCCAGCGTAATTCATTCCGAAACTGTTCTATGGTGGTGCCTTTGCCAATACGCAAAAACTCTATGCCTGCCATATCTGCAAAGTCCTGCAATTGCTCGGCAGTCAAATTCTGGCTGTATGCGGTATGGTGTGCACCACCGGCATATATCCAGGCGGCACAACCCGTCTTCATATCGGGCAATGGTTTCCAAAGCACCCGGGCTACCGGCAATTTAGGCAAATCGTTTTGTGGTTCAACCGCCTCTACTTCGTTTATTAATAACCGGAAACGGTTACCCATATCAATAAGGGATGCGTTAAGCGCGCTGCCTGCTGCCACATTGAACACCAAACGGGCAGGATCGGCCTTGCCGCCTATACCCAGCGGGTGTACTTCCAGTGCTGCTTTACCATTAGCTAAAGAAGCATCTATCTCCAGCATGTGCGAGCCTAATACCAATTGATTATTGGGGTCAAAGTGATAAGTATAATCTTCCATAAAGGCGTTACCGCCAGCCAGGCCGCTGCCCATTACCTTAAAAGCACGTACCAGCGCACTTGTTTTCCAGTCGCCTTCGCCGGCAAAGCCATAGCCATCTGCCATCAGGCGCTGTGCTGCAATCCCTGGCAGTTGTATCATACCGTGCAGGTCTTCAAACGTATCTGTAAAACCTTTAAAGCCGCCATCCTGCAAAAATTTGCGCAGTCCCAGTTCTATTTTAGCCGCCTCGTAAACGGATGAGTAATTTTCCCCACCCTTTTTAAGCGAGGCATCCATGGTGTAGGCCAATTCATATTCCTCTGTCAATTCTGTAACTTCAGCCTCGGTAATTCCATCAATAACAGCAACCAGGTCGCCTATGCCGTAAGTATTTACCGAAAAGCCAAATTTAGATTCGGCCTCTACCTTATCGCCATCTGTTACAGCTACAAATCGCATATTATCGCCAAAGCGGGCAAACTTGGCACCCTGCCAATCGTACCAGCCGGCAGCGGCGCGGGCCCAGCCTTCTACCTGGCTTAAAACCTCTGGGTCCTGCCAGTGGCCCACTACAACTTTGCGGCTTTTACGCAGGCGCGATACCATGAAACCAAACTCCCTGTCGCCGTGTGCGCTTTGGTTGAGGTTCATAAAATCCATATCTATCGAGCTCCACGGGATATCGCGGTTGTATTGGGTATGCAGGTGCAACATTGGTTTCTGCAAAATATTCAGTCCGCGGATCCACATCTTGGCCGGCGAGAAGGTGTGCATCCAGGTAATGATACCGATACAATTTGGCGCTACATTGGCCTGCTGCAAGGTATCATAAATTTCATCGGTTGATTTAACTACCGGTTTGTAAACCACACGTACAGGGATATTATCTGCGTTGTTAAGCCCTTCGGCAATATGCTGCGCATGTATGGCTACCTGTTTAAGGGTTTCCTCGCCATATAAATTTTGGCTACCGGTTATAAACCATACTTCAAACGTTTTTAGATCTATCATTATAATAATTAGTGATTGAGTGTATTATTGATTTAGTGATAATTTATTGAGGTGATAATTTTAGGAGTATGGCACCGTGTAGGTTAACATCCTGACTATACAATTTTTCGAACTGCCCTACATCCTGCTTTTGCCATAGATTGCGCACTTTTACTTTGCCTTTAAGGCCCAGGGCTGCAAAATCAACCGCTACTTTTTGGTTGCTATCGCCGATATTGAAGAGTGCTACATACAGGTCTTTACTCCCTTGCACATGCGAGTACCAAACCATTGCACCATCTTTTTTGTAAAGCTGCCTGGGGTTTTCGCCCTGCTGGTTTACGGCCAATACTTCGGCATTGGTAAATAATTTCAGTTCCAGTTCGCGGTTTTCGGGTAAGTTGCCCCCTATCATCAAGGGCGAGCGATAGATGCTCCAGAACGTCATGTGGGTATATTGCTCATCCTCGGTAAAGCGGCTATAACGCTCCTGCCCCACCGGGCCGCGTTTAGATAGCTTACCAATCTGGATCATATCACAATCGGGCCAGTGGCCGGGTCCGCCAATGCCTTCCCAGGTTTTAGCATAATCAAACATATGCAATATCTCTTTCCAGTTGTCCCAAAAATCGTCGGCCATGCGCCACATATTAGCATATTTAGTAGCGTGGGCAGCCTGCGCAATGGGCGTTTCTCCGGGCGAAAGGCTCAGCACCATCGGCCTGCCACAGTTGGCTATGGCCTTTTGGTAACCTTCTACCTCTGCAGCGCTGTAAGGACGCGAAAGGTCATCCACCTTAATAAAATCAACATCCCACGATGCATATAATTCTAATATAGAATTCAGGTATTCCTGCGCACCGGGCTTGCTCATATTTAAACCATACATGTGGTTCATCCAAGTACACTTGGAATTGGTATCGGCAACCATATCTGCTGTAATACCATGAGCACCCTTAACCGGCGATTTTGACCACACCGCCTGCCTTGGTATACCACGCATTACATGTATGCCAAACTTTAACCCCTTACTATGCACATAATCTGAAAGGGATTTAAAACCATTGCTCTTATAAGCTGAAGGAAATTTATTGGGCTGTGGCAATAGCCTGCCCCATTTATCCATAGTTAACCAGGGCACGTAAGAGCCATCGCCCAACTGCATTTGAAAAGGGTTGCCAATATTGCTGCCCGGCGGGTTATCGTATGACCATAAAAAGTCTACTACAATATATTGCCAGCCATAGGCTTTTAGGTTTTGGGCCATATAGTTGGTATTGGCCTTTACCTCATCCTCATGCACTGCCGAGCCAAAACAATTGTAGCTATTCCAACCCAAAGGCGGTTTGGCAGCTACAATATTTTGTGCAGATATAGCGCCGCCAAAGCAAATACAAATCAACAGCGTAAGTAAGGGTAATTTCATAGGTTTACTGTCCATAATAAGAATCGGGGCCGTGTTTACGTTCAAAGTGTTTTTTGATAAGGGCATCTTTTAAGCGAGGGGCATTGGCATTTATCTGCTCGGTAAGGTAGGCCATGTGTGCAACGTTCTCTAAAACAGCACTATTGTAAACAGCTTTATCGGCAGTTTTACCCCAGGTAAATGGGGCATGGTTACCCACCAAAACCATTTCAACCTCCTCGTAACTCAAACCCAGTTCCTTAAAATGATCCATGATCTGGAAACCTGTCTGATACTCGTAATCGCCCTGTATCATGGCATCATGCATAGGTGGTGCACAAGGTATATCGGCTGTTAGATGATCGGCATGGGTAGTGCCAAATATGGGGATGCAGCGTTGGGATTGCGCCCAGGCAGTAGCAAAAGTAGAGTGTGTATGTACTATGCCCCCTATCTTAGGCCAAAACTTGTATAAAACAGCATGCGTTTTTGTATCTGATGAAGGGCGCAAATCACCTTCTACGGTTTTACCCTCAAAATCCACGATCACCATTTTATCGGGCGAAAGCTCATTATAAGGTACGCCGCTGGGTTTAATGGCAAATACGCCCAAGTCCCTGTCGGCAGCGCTCACATTGCCGAAAGTAAAAAGCACAAGGCCCAATTTTGGCAACTGCATATTAGCCTCAAAGGCGTTTTTTTTAAGTTGTGTATAACGGCTCATTTTAGGCGTTTTGTAATTGATCTTGTGCTTTTAAAGACGTTTGTTGCGCGATATAAACGCCAAAAGTTTTGTATTGCTCATAGCGCTTTTGATAAACAGCCGCCAATTGCAGATTTGGTTCATAACTTTCCCCAAAACCGCGGCCCATGGCTTTCATGGCTGATTCTACATCAGGGTATATGCCCGCCACTACAGCTGCAAACATAGCTGCGCCCAGGGCACAGGTATGTGTAAACTGATGGATACGGATAGGCATACCTAACACATCGGCCATCATTTGCATTACATACGGTGATTTTTTAGCCACCCCGCCAATTCCTATAATACCTTTAACAGGGATGCCCTCGCTTACAAAACGGTCTACAATGCTCTTAGCCCCAAAGCAGGTGGCCTCTGCCAGTGCGCGAAAAACCCTTGGCGCGTCGCTGCCTAAGTTTAAGCCGCTTATTGCACCTTTTAATTCCTGATTAGCATCTGGAGTGCGGCGGCCGTTAAACCAGTCGATAGCCAGTTCGTTATCCTCATCAACAGGTAGTAAAGCTGCCTGTCTGCTTAATTCTGGTATAATCAGGGCTGATAGTTCTTCTTTCAATGCCTTGGCGGTAGCTGCATCAATTAGGGATGACTGATCTAGCAGGTTATTAAGCGGCCACGAAAGCAGGCTTTTAAACCAGGCATATGTATCGCCAAAGGCAGACTGCCCGGCTTCTAACCCGGCCATGCCCGGGATAACAGAACCATTTACCTGCCCGCATATACCTTTAACTAAGGTACCTTCAATTTCTGCCGACGGCGCAACCAAAATATCGCAGGTAGATGTACCCATTACCTTGCTTAAAAAGTAGGGCTCTATTTGCCCACCTACAGCACCCATATGGGCATCAAAGGCGCCTGTACCTACAACTACATCGGTACTTAGTCCCAAGCGCTGCGCCCACTCAGGGCTTAAATTGCCGGCGGCTTTATCTGCTGTGTAAGTGTCTTTATATAGTTTTTCGGTAATACCTGTCAATAATGGATCAAGTGAGCTAAAGAAGCTATCGGGTGGTAAGCCCCCAAACTCTTCTGCCCAAAGGGCTTTATGCCCTGCAGAGCAACGCCCGCGTTTAATATTTTTTGCATTAGTGCCGCCTGTTAACAGAAATGGCACCCAGTCGCAATGCTCTACCCAGGAGTGCAAGGCAGATGCTACCTCGTTATCAACCCTTAAAACGTGTAAAAGCTTAGCCCAAAACCATTCGGATGAGTAGATGCCACCTACATACTTAAGGTAATTAGTATCAAATTTTTCGGCATGGGTGTTTATTTCGGCGGCTTCTTTTATGGCGGTATGATCTTTCCATAAAACAAACATGGCGTTGGGGTTGGTTTTAAACTGTGGCAATAGCGCAAGTGGTGTACCTGCAGCATCAACCGCTACGGGGGTAGATCCGGTGGTATCTATAGATATACCTTTGATATATTTGGCGGCCTCTGCCCCACCCGCAATTTTAATACAATCCTTTATGGTGGTTTCAAGGCCTTCTATATAATCTAAAGGATGCTGCCTAAATTGGTTTAAGGATGGGTTACAATATAAACCATCGCGCCAGCGCGGATAATAAAATACTGATGAGGCAAGCTCTTCGCCGTTTTGGCCATTAACAATTACTGAACGTACGGAATCAGACCCGTAGTCAATTCCGAGCAAATAAGCGGTTTCCATAAATTGGTTTATAATTATTGTCTAATTAAAACTTATTATTTCTTTTTTTCAAATAAAGCTTAAAATATTTTTTAAGTGCAATCACTTATTGTAGTGGATAAGCAAAGCGACATAAAATGGCAAAGGGCCTTGTTTTTGTAAACAAAGCCCTTTTACGGAAATAGTATTAAATGAAAAACGCTTCATCTACATCAATAACAGTATGCAGAGAGGTGGAGGATATAACACTAATATTAGCCTAACAATCCTTGAAGGTAATCGTCGTTATAGTCTGAAGAAAAATTTAGAATATTGCTTAAGTGCGAAAACTCGGCCACTTTATGTGTAGTGGTTAACACTACGCAAGGCATACTGGCATTTGCAGCTGCTTCTGCCCCTTTAGGCACATCTTCAAAAACTAAACAATTTGCTGGTAGCGCGCCCAGTAATTCAGCTGCTTTTAAAAACGTTTCGGGATGAGGTTTACTTGTTATTACATCATCAGCACTAACAATAGCCGAAAAGTATTTACGGATGTGCAGATTATCAATTACAAAGTCAATATTAAAAGGTATGGCTGCCGATGCTATAGCCATAGGGATATTTTGCTGATAAGCTTTTTCTAAAAATTCATTTAAGCCGGGCAGCAAACGTAGCTCGGGTAAAAATGCGCTCTGATAACGTCGTTCCTTCTCTAAAGATAAAGCCTTCATTTCATCATCTGTAAAACGGCCTGCACCGAACATCCTAACCAAAACTTCGTTGTTTTTGCCGTACATATTTTGTTTAACTTGCTCATAGCTAAAGTTGCCGCCCAAATCAGTATTTAAAATCTCCTGCCATGCTGCAGTGTGATAAGGCATATCGTTTATCATGGTTCCGTTAAGATCAAATATAAAGGCTCTCATAAACCAAACTTACAAAGGCTCACTGATAACTTTATAAATTATTTTATTATAATTGTTAAATACACATTTATTAAATTGCCCACTATTATTTGTAGGCATTAAAATTAATATGATAAAAACTTTTAAAATTAGCGCAATGGCTGCCACATTTTTTATGGCAGTTGCCGGCCAGGCCTTGGCACAAAACAAAGATTACCCCATACAGCCTGTAGCTTTTACCAATGTAAATGTGCACGATAATTTTTGGGAGCCCAAAATGGAGGTAAATGCTAATGTAACCATCCCCTATACACTGCAGCAATGCAAAATAAACGGTAGGGTTGATAATTTTTTAAGGGCCGGCGGCAGTTTAGCCGGCGACAAGTTAAGCGATTTCCCGTTTGACGATACTGATATTTATAAGGTTATAGAGGGTGCTTCTTATGCCATGCAGGTAAAAAAGAACCCCAAACTGGATAATTATATTGATTCGCTGATTACTATTATTGGCAAAGCACAGGAAAAAGATGGCTACCTGTACACCTTCCGTACCGTTAATGCAGCCAAACCACACCCGTGGATAGGCAGTAAACGCTGGGAAAAAGAAGAAGACCTTAGTCACGAACTGTATAACTCGGGGCATTTGTTTGAAGCAGCAACAGCACATTACCAGGCTACAGGTAAAAAAACATTACTAAATATTGCGATTAAAAATGCCGACCTGCTGGTAAGAGTTTTTGGGCCGGGTAAGATAGAAGAATATCCCGGGCACCAGATAGTAGAGATAGGCCTGTCTAAAATGTACCGAGTAACGGGTAACCAAAAGTACCTGGACCTGGCTAAATTCTTCCTGGATATCCGCGGGCCAAAAGGTGATGCTTATAACCAGGCTGATAAGCGTGTGGTTGACCAGCATGTTGCTGTAGGCCATGCCGTACGTGCAGCTTATATGTATACCGGCATGGCCGATATTGCTGCGCTAACCGGTGACGTTAAATACCTTACAGCCATTGATGATATATGGGCCGATGTAGTTACCAAAAAACTTTATATAACCGGGGGCATTGGCGCAACAGGTAACGGCGAAGCTTTTGGGGAGGATTTTCAATTGCCCAACATGTCGGCTTATGCCGAAACCTGTGCAGCCATAGGTAACGTGTACTGGAACAACCGTATGTTTTTACTGCATGGCGATGCTAAATATATAGATGTGCTGGAACGCACACTATACAATGGCCTGCTTTCAGGCGTATCATTATCTGGTGATAAATTCTTTTATCCTAACCCGCTTTCATCGGTATTTCAGCACCAGCGCAGCGCGTGGTTTAGCTGTGCTTGCTGCATATCTAACATGACCAGGTTTTTACCATCGGTACCAGGATATGTGTATGCCAAAAACAATAACGACCTGTATGTAAATCTGTTTATGACCAGCACTGCACACATTCAGCTAAAGGCGGGTAAAGTTACAGTTGAACAAACCACCGATTATCCATGGAAAGGAAAGGTTGATTTAACCATCACCCCTGCTAAAACCAGCAACTTTACCATGCGTGTACGCATTCCCGGCTGGGCGCAGCAGCAACCTGTAAGCGGCAACTTATATGCTTTTGATAACAACACCAATCTGCCTGTAACGTTGATGATAAACGGCAAACCTTTATCCTTTACTACAGAAAAAGGCTACGCTGTAATTAACCGTACCTGGAAAAAAGATGACAAAATAACCCTAATGCTGCCAATGCCTGTGCAAAAAGTATTAGCTAATAATAATGTAAAAGACGACCGCGACCGCTTTGCATTTGAAAAAGGACCTATTATTTTCTGTTTAGAGGGACCTGACAATAAAGATAGCCTGGTGCAAAACATCATGATAGACAAAAATGCTGCTGTTAAAACAAGCTACAACGCTAGCTTATTAAATGGTGTAGATGTACTTACCACCACTGGTTTTAGCACAAAACGACAACTTAACTCTGACTCGTTGATAAAAACGCAGCAGGAAATTACAGCTATACCCTACTATGCCTGGGCAAACCGCGGCCCAAGCGAAATGACGGTTTGGATACCTTATACTGCAAGCGCTGTAAAACCAAAACCATCGCCCAGCATTGCCAGCCTAAGCAAGGTATCATCATCGCTTAAAAACACCCGGATGTATAATGCCATAAAGGACCAGTACGAACCACAAGATTCTAAAGACACCAATTACCCTTACATGCACTGGTGGCCAAAGAAGAATACATCTGAATTTGTGCAGTATGATTTTGATAAGGAATACACCATCTCATCATCAGGCGTTTACTGGTTTGACGATGGCCCTTGGGGAGGTTGCCGCATACCAGATAATTACAAGGTATATTATAAAAAAGGAGCTGATTGGGTAGAGGTAAAACACACCGGTGCTTACCCAAATGATAAAGATAAGCTAAACACAATAACATTTGAGCCGGTAAAAACCACCGCAGTAAAAATGGTTTTACAGTTACCTGCCGATAATGCTACCGGAATCCACGAATGGATAATTAAATAAGGAATATTTACCCCACAAAAAAAGTCCTTTTGGAAACCCAAAAGGACTTTTTTTAGGCCTTAAAACGCCCTTTATTTTACTTTAACAGCATCAATACCTTTATCTGTTGGGATAACCTGGTGGATAGACCCATCGCTGTTAAATGTTAATCTATCAATGCAAACTTCACGATTATATCCTGCGGCATCGCCCATGGTAATACCCTTAGGATAGGTAAAGCGGTGGTAAACAATATACCATTCATCTTTACCCGGAATTTGTATAACCGAATTATGGCCGGTGCCATAGATGCTTGCTGCCGGGTTTTTAGTTATAACGATATTATTTTGAGGCACTTTTATAGGGCCAAGCGGCGAATCTGATGTGCCGTAATGCACGGTGTAATCCGGGCTACGGGTATCATTTTCCGACCACATGAAGTAGTAGATACCTTTGCGGTAAATTACGTAAGTGCCCTCGTTATAATTTTTATGAGGCGTTAATATTTTGGTAGTATTGTGCTTTAACGATATCATATCATCATTAAGCTCGGCACCGGCCATATAACCATTACCCCAGTACAAATAATTTTTGCCTGTTTTGGGATCATTAAATACATCAGCATCAATTTGCTGGCCACCTTTTACACCTGCAGGCAGGCTATCAATTAATGGCTTGCCCAAATCAATAAATGGCCCTTTTGGGCTATCTGAAGTAGCTACACCAATTTTTTGCCCTGCTGCAAAGTAATAGAAGTATTTATAGCTGCCGTTTATCTTTTTCTCAATGATACAAGGCGCCCAGGCATTCTTTTTTGTCCAGGTTACATCTGTTTGCAGGTCAAGTATCTTACCTTCATCTTTCCAGTTTACCAGATCCGGAGATGAAAAAACTTTAAAATAAGTGCCGGACCACCCATCAAAACCATCACTGGTAGGGTACAAATAAAACTTACCGTCTTTCTCTGCATACAAAATCTCGGGATCGGCGTAATAACCATTGCCAATTGGGTTATGTGTTTCTATTACGGCAACTTCATAAACCTGCGGCTTTTTGTTGCCAATAGTTACCGTATATTTAACTGTCCCTTTAGTAAAATCCTGTGCATTTACAGGCCATATTTTCACACCTGCGAAAATATTAAATAACGGATCAAATTTCTTAAGATCGGTACCGGGACCTACCATTAATTGTAATTTACGGGCAACCGTATCTATAAATATGTTATTCTTTTTAATTTTGTTGTTAGATGCTGATCGTAACACATCACCAACATTTGCCCATTGCCGGGTTAAAGCAGCCGCTTCTTTTGGAGTTATTGGCATTACAGTGCCATGGCGGGGATGAAAATCCATTGTCACAGCGTCATCTATAGTTTTAAAGTTTTCCAGGTCGCTGCTGCGTGTAAACTGATATTTACCTTCGGTATAACGGTCATACATCAGGATATAATCAGGCCCCTGATTGAGCTTAAATACACCTGCTCCCTCTACCGGGGATTTTGTTTGCTGAACATATTTATCTATCAACACGTAACCTTCTGTTAATTTATCGGATACGGCAATTTTTATCCCTTGCCCGCTGCCTTCGGTTTTGAAAAAAAGGTGGTATTTACCGTCTTTGTAAATTATATCACCATCTATGCAAGCGCCGCCATCGGGTTTATAAAATAGTTGTTTGGGTGCGGTTGCTAATCCGGTAAAATCTTTATTAGCGTAAGAATAATAGATCTTATCTGCATCGTTACCAAACCGCATCGACCAGTATATCATATACTTATCAACCTTTGGGTCGTAAATTGTTTGAGGTGCCCAAACACGGTTAACTCCTGCAAATTCTTTAAATATTTGGGGTACATTTACCACATGTGATTGCCAGTGAATCAAATCGGTAGATTTTAGCAGCACCATAGCAGAATCCGGCCCCCAGCCAAACTTATCGGTATTCATATCTGTGGCTACCATATAAAAGGTTTTTCCATCTGCACCGCGCAAAATATGCGGATCGCGCACACCGCCCGTAGCGCTTATATTTGCTGAACTTAGCACGGGTTTATTATGGTTAAGCGCCCGGAAATTGTAACCGTCATTGCTTAGTGCAAAGCGTATAGCCTCCCCTGCTTTATCGCCTGTGAAGTAGGTAAATAAATAGGCGCTGTAAGGCTGCTTACTGTTTGTTTTTTTAGATTGCGCATTGCCAAATAAGGCGCTAAACAACCCGATAGATAAAATTATTACAAAGGATTTTACTGTAAAACGGTTAACCATATTAAGATAGATGTGTAATTAATTCTTATTCATTTTTTGTAATATCAAGCCGCCAACTTTCTGGCCCTGCACCAATCCGTTATCAATAGCATCCATAAAATGTATACCACCTAAAAAACGCGATTGGGCTGCTTCCTTTGCTGCCAATTCAAACGAATTAAACTTACGGGGCGGGATACCGTATTTGATCTCGGTACTATCGGTATAATTAAACCCGGTGCCTAAATAATGCGTAAGAATGGCAGCTGATGTGGCCGAAATTACAGAATGTCCGCTACTATATTCAGGAAATGGCGGGGTTTGTAAAAAAGGTTTCCATTGCGGGTCGATATATTTACGGATAGCACTTTCCGGGCGTATGCGGTTAGTTTTGTATTTATCTGCCCAGCAACTTATAAAACCATCCATCAAACCAATAGCTACTATGGTGGTAACCTCTAATGTTTTATTAAATGTAGCTTTTGATTGCTTACAGGCTATACCTGTTATGCCCAACCAATGCGCCCCGGGTGATATTTTTTTTAAACCCACAGCCATGTGTCCGTCATTTTGTACGGCAAATGGGTTACAGTCCCAAAAGTTGGCAATATCCTGTTCTGCTTGGGTTAGTCCAGTTTGGCTTTTTGCATAATTTAAAAGCATTAACTTATAAAATCCGCTATTTTTATCTGTAGAAAATGGCACAGGCGAAACTGTTACAAACTGAAAAGCGGAATCTATCATCAAGGGCCTTACGGTATAAAAGTAAGGCTCAACCGCTGCCATATATGATGGAGGTGTTGGATCCCAGTTACCTGCAGCTGCGCCCGGCGTATACCGCGGATAATTACTTATCTTTCTGTATCCATCGGCCCTGGCATATTTTAAGATATAGTTACTGATAGCAGCGGCGTAACTTGATGAACTATCTATAACCGTATCATCAAAACCCAAGGCCCTGCAAGAATCTAAAAATGCATCTTCGCTCTTTTTAAGCAAAATGCCTGATGGCTGCAGTATCCGGGCGGTTTTGTACATCGCCAGTATGGCACTAAGTTGATAGTTAGCAGTTTTTGCGGCAATGGGTTTAACAATGGCGGGGTAGTTATTTAACACACCATGTAAACTTTTTAATTGCGGCTGTTTTTGCGCAACTGCTTCATATCCGGCCAGGCAGGTGTAAGCAAAAAACCTGGCGGCAAGCGGTGGGTTAGTAACATCATGCACCATTAATTCTGTCATTTGAGCAATAACCTTGCTTACATCTGCACTTTGCAATTGCGGTTGTTTTATTGTGCGGCAACCACAAACCAAAATAAAAAAGCAGATTACAAAAAAAGGCTTTTTCATGATAATTACTGCTTATATGCTTTAATACCCTTACCGTTAACCCCAAACAAATAACCGCCGTTAATTTCTATTACCGACCGAACATCTCCCCCTATTTTAAATCCGGATCTTTGCTGGGAAATGTAATTAAAATTGCCTTTGCCATCGCCTTTTAACAATACACCATAATTTGCATCGTACTTGCCAAACCTTACCCGGCTATGCTCTATATTACCGCATAGCAGCAGATCGGTGTTGCCATCGCCATCATAGTCTAAAGTAGTTGTGGTAAAAACAGGTGAGTATTGGGCCTGCGCCGGAAGCGCTGTTGTTAATAACCGGCTATTTTTTATATTGCTTGTAAAACAGGCAGTAGCCAGATAATTAGCTTTTAAATGCCCTGCACCCTTTAATTCCTGCGGAGTAAAAACCACATTTATTGGCGCATCAGCGTAACTGTTATAATCAGGAAAACGCGTGCGCATGGTACTCATTTGGTCAAGCAATTCATCGCGGGTAATGTAGGGGTAGCTTTTGTGCTGTACGTAAAAACATAAGATAGGATCAATAAAACCGTTATCATCAAAATCCTTATAATACATTTCTGCCGGCTCTTTATCCGTAACTTTACATTGGGTATTTAACCCCATGTTACCGGCTAAAATATCTGGTTTGCCGTCTTTATTAATATCAGCAACGGCTAAGCAATTCCACCAGCCGGTATAATTTTTTTCAAAGTATTTATTTGTAGCGTTTACCAGCTTACCATCTTTGTTCTCAAAAATCATAATAGGCATCCATTCACCAGCTACAATCAGATCGGGCTTTTTGTCGCCATTCATATCGGCCCATTCGGCACAGCTAACCATACCTATATTTTTTAAGGATGGGTTAATTGCTGGTGTTTTATCTGTAAATGTTCCTTTGCCATCGTTAATTAATACATAACTTTCAGGCGCTTGCGGATAACCGCCGGGTACCACCCTGCCGCCAATAAACAGATCGGAAAAACCATCTCCATTGATATCTGCCGCCTTTACGCACCCTTTACTACTTAACATTTTGGGTAAAGCACTTACGTTTTTTGTAAAAGCACCCGCGCCATTGTTAATGTAAAGCCTGTCTTGCAGCATAGCATCATCAGCAGCATAATCATGATATCCGCCCGAGCATATATACAGATCAACCTTACCATCGCCGTTGGCATCAAAAAACAGGGCTGCCGTGTTAGTACATTTACTATCTGCAGTAAATGCAGGTTGGGATGTTAAAACAAAGCTGCCATTCTTTTGCTGCAAATATAAACTGCCGCTTTTACCGCTGTCGCCACCTATATAAATATCTTCTAACCCATCGCTGTTTACATCGGCCTTTGCCAAACATGGCCCCGAGTAGGATAGCGGGTTAACCATTAATGGCTGGCGTTTAAAATCGTTCACATTGCTTTTAACACTGGTGTATTTAAATGGTATTGATGTTTCTTTAAATAAAGCATTTGGCACTGTTGCCCTCTCATTATACGTTAGCGCATTTTTTTCATCCAGGATGAGCGACTGATCGGCGTTTAGGTTAACCAACATTTGTGTTTTCCCGGTTTGCCATATTACCCGTAAAGAATCGGCACGGGTATCTGCACCTAAGCCAAAATGTAATACCGTAGTAACGGTAGACTGGTAACCACGCGTTGGCATTTGCTCCAAATATTGTTTTTTATTTTTAGCATATACAATAACCTTTGCCCCTATACCGTGCGTGTTTCTGCCTGACCCTTTTAGCTTTACCGCCAAATAATGATTTTTGCTTTGCAACCGAGAGTTATTTTGGTATATAAAAGCAGGCTTATTGATGTTATTTACCACTAAATCCAGGTCACCATCGTTGTCAAGGTCAGCATAGGCTGCCCCGTTACTGTTTGCAGGTTGATCAATACCCCAAACAGAGCTTACATCTGCAAATGTAGAATTGCCCCTGTTTTTAAAAAAGTAACTTTTAACATCAGATGAAGGCATTTTTTCTACCAGATTTAACAGATCCTGGCGCATAGCTTGCCTGTTGCGCAAATTATCACCAACATATTTCAGAAAATCCATATTCGTATAATCGCGGGTATAACCGTTGCTTACAAACATATCTTTCCATCCATCATTATCATAATCGGCAAAAAGTGGGGCCCAGCTCCAGTCGGTATTAGATACTCCGGCAAGCTGGCCTATTTCGCTAAAGGTATTATTACCATTATTTTGCTGTAGCATATTACGCATATACTGATAATAGAACCCAACCTTTAAGCTCAGGTTAAATGCCTCATAGTTATCCGCCGCAAAAAGCATTTTCTGCCGGCGGTTATCTGCAGGCAACATATCAAGCGAATAAATATCAGGCAGCAGGTCATTATTAAAATCTGCTATATCGTTCCCCATCGAAGAAAAAGATATATGACCTATCTGCCGCTGTAGTTCGTCAATAAATTTGCCTTTACCATTACTGATATATAACCTGTCGGGTACGTTGTAATCATTAGAAATATAAATATCCGGATTGCCGTCGCCATTTATATCGGCTATGCCGGCGGCAAGGCCGTAAGACAAAGAAGTGTTGACAATGCCTGCCGACGCTGTTACATCTGCAAAAAAACCGTTGTTATTTTTCAGCAGCCTGATGCCCGATTCCGGGTCGGTTTTGCTCATCAAATCTGCAACAGATACTTCATCAAGCGTATTTTCGCGTTTAGGATTATGGTTTACCAACAACAGATCAAGGTCGCCATCTTTATCATAATCAAAAAAATACCCCTGCGTACTAAACGATGAAAAGTTAAGCCCATATGCTGCGGCCATCTCCTTAAATACCGGTACGCCGTTAGCACCATTACCCTGGTTGATGAACAATTGGTTGCCTCTTTTTTCGGACCTAAGCTTACCCGAGTAACATACATAGATATCCAATTTACCATCACCGTTTACATCTGCTAAGCTAATCCCGGTTTTCCAGGGGCCTGGCCTACCTGCAACACCGGCAGCTGTGGTAACGTCAGCAAACTGCAAATTGCCCTTGTTTAGGTAAAATTTATTATCTACCATATTACCCGTAAAATATAAGTCTTGCAGGCCGTCGCCGTTCAGGTCTCCAACTGCAACACCACCGCCGTTGTAAAAATATTCGTACATCAGCACGTTAGTGTTTAATCCTTCGGTTAAGGTATTACTAAAATCAACGTGGGTTTCATTTGCAGGCAGTAAGGTAAAAAGCGTATTTACGGGTTGGGCATCAGCATACGGCGCGGGTGTTTTGCACGCAGGTGTTATTGCCACGCAAATTATTATAAATGCTAAAAAATTAAACTTAACCAATTGTATTGATCTACTTAATAAATCTTCGATCATTTATTATTGTAATTTATCAAGAATAGGTTTATCCAAGCCATTCAGCACTTTAATTCCGGGCTTTAACAGTTCCAAAACTACCACTTCATTTTTTGCTTTAAGCCATTCCTGCGGTACATAAACCGTTTGTTGTGGCCCTACCTGCCAGTAGCGGCCAAGGTTGTGGCCATTAACCCAAACCACACCTTTGCCCCATTTACTCATGTCAAGATAAGTATCTGCTATCTGTTTTAGGGTAAAGCTACCTTTTACTATAACAGGCGACGATGTAGCCACAGTACTATTGCCGTTAATTTTAACGCTGTTAATATTATGCATGGGCAAACTATACATTTTCCAATTGCTGATAGCTTGTTGATTAAAGCTTACCTGGCCGGTTATGCCCTTTTTGTTTTGCAGCAGGTATTTACCAAAATTTATACGCCCTAAATTCTCTACTAATATATCAACTGTTACGTTACCTTTTGGCAAATTTATAGCTAAACTATCCTGTTTCAAACGTCTGTCTAATGTACCAACAGTTTTGCCATTTAGCATAATTATGGCATAATCGCGTAAGCCATCAATTTTCAACATCCCGTTTTTGCCGCCTTTTAGTACGGTGCGGTATAAAACAAAACCATAGTCTTGCAACAGGTCTTCAAACGTTAAAGGCTTACTGTTTACTTTTGGTACGGGCAATGCACTTAATAAACTAACACCCCGGGTTAATTGAATTGCCGGGATATTGATCGACTTTTTTGCTGCCGGTACTGGTGGCAGCGTTTGCCCGGCGGGCATGTTTTTTTGTATTACCTGCCTAAAAGCCATAAACTTTGGTGTTGCATTACCTGCTTCATCAAGTGGGGCATCATAGTCGTAACTGCTTATCTGAGGTTCAAAAGGGTCTTTGTCGTTGTAGTTTGCCCCGTTCATAAAACCACGTGTGGTACCACCATGAAACATATACATGTTAATAGATATACCCGCAGCCAAAACAGAATCAAGCCGGCCTACGTATTGTGAAGCAGGCACGGTATGGTGCTTGGTGCCCCACCAATCAAACCAGGCAGGATACCATTCTGCTATAAAAAACGGGCCTTTACCATTGTGGTTCTCCTTTATTAATCTTTTAACCTTACCAACCTCATCTACACCGTTTATGGCAGGTAGCAAACCCGGTAAATGGCCGTCTTTAATAGCAGCTTCCGGGTCGCAGGTATACAAAAGCCCGTCAAAACCGGCATCAATAAACATTTTACGGTTCAGATCAAGGTATTCTTTATCGTTACCGTAAGATCCATACTCGTTTTCTATTTGCACCATTAAAATATTGCCGCCATGGTTAACCTGCAGCGGTGCAAGTTGCTTGCCCACCTGGTTAATGTATTCGCGATATTCTTTAAGATATTGCTGTTCTTTACCTCTTACTTCTAAACCCTTTTCGTTTTGTAACCAGTATGGGTAACCGCCAAATTCCCACTCGGCACATACGTATGGGCTTGGCCTTAAGATAACCCAAAGCCCTTCTTCGCGGGCATCTTTTACGAATGCTGCAATATCATTATTTCCTGTAAAATCATATACTCCCTTTTGTGGTTCGTGTACATTCCAAAATACATAGGTACCAATAGTATTAAGTCCCATGGCCTTAGCCATTTTCATGCGCTGGCGCCATGCCTCGCGCGGTACACGGGTATAATGTATCTCGCCGGATATGATCTGCAATGGCTTACCATCAAGCAAAAAGGTGCTATCGCCTAATGCAAAAGTGTGCTTACCGTTTTGCGCTTTAAGTTTAGCACTGGTTAGTAAAATAAGTATGATAAGTAATTTAAATAGTTTCATAGAAAATTATACTGTAGAAAATTTATTAAGCGCCCGTTATCTAATGGTTAAAAATATTGTTGATGTTTTAAGCCCCGCAGAACTTAACTGCACCGTAACTTTACCCGGTTTGCCGGTGGTTTGCACATAAGCCAACAAACGCCCTTTTACCGCCGCCCTTATTGGCGACTGATAATCTTCGTGGCTGCTTGTGCTTCCACTTTCCATCCCCAGTAATTTTGCAGGACCTATGATGGTTACCTTTACCTGATTTTCTGCATCAAAAACTGGGTTCCCATTTTTATCAGCTATCTGTATCTCTACCTGGCTTAATCCTTTAGCATTTTTAGCAAAAACGGTAGCATCTGCAGATGCCTTAATAGCAGATGCCCCGGTGCTGGTTTTAATGGTGTATGTACCTGCTTGTATTCCATTGTTATAACCCTTTACCATTAATTCGCCCGGTTCATAATCAACTTCCCATGATGGTATATTACCTCTTGATAAGCTGCGCGATAACTTACCTAATGATTTACCATTCAGGAAAAGTTCTGCTTCCTGGCAGTTAGTAAAACAATCAACCCGCATTTTACTGTTTGCTGGCCAGTTCCAAACCGGCTGTACAGACTTATGGCTCCAGATACCCCTGTCTTCGGTTTTTTTAACTTCGCGGGCGCCGATATAAACCATTGGTTTTTCGGCCCAAATACTTTGCCTGTAAAAGTACTCCGGCTTTTTAAACGCGGCCAGATCTAATAAACCGGCGCCATTACTGCGTTGAGGCCATTTACCCGCCTCGCCTAAATAATCAATACCTGTCCACAGGTATTGGGCCGAAATATATTCATTGCTATCTACTGCGGCCCATGCTTGCGTTGCCATACCATTCTCGCTGCCGTAAATTATTCGGTTAGGATATTTTTTGTGATCTTCGGGATAACGATACTCCTGATAGTTATAGCCTACTACGTCAAGCTCTTCGGGGAAACCAACTTCGTTAGACATCACCACACCAGCCAGTGCAGCTGTGACAGGGCGCGTTTTATCAATTGCTTTTACTGCCTTAACTAATTGCCTGGCAATAACTGTAAGCTGGCTTGCCGCCGGATGATCGGCCAGGTAGCCCTTGCCATATATCTGCGGGTTTCTGCCGGTGTTTAATACCTCATGGGTGTATGGATCGTTAGGGTAATCAATTTCGTTACCAATACTCCACATAATGATAGATGGATGGTTGCGGGTGCGCAGCACCATATCCTGCACATCACGATCTGCCCATTCTTTAAAATAGGTATGGTAGCCATCTTTTGAAGGAGTGCCCACATTCCAGCCTTGCACCCATTTATTTTTACCCAATTCCCATTCGTCAAAAGCTTCATCCATTACTAAAAAGCCCATGCGGTCGCTCAGGTCATATAAATAATCGGCGTGTGGGTTATGGCTAAGGCGCAACGAATTTACACCTGCTTCTTTTAAAATTTTCAACCGGCGCACCCATACCTCCTGCGGCACAGCTACACCTAAGGCACCGGCATCATCATGTATACAAACCCCCTTTAACTTGGTACTTTTACCATTTAAAAAGAAGCCTTTATCCTTATCAAATTCAATACTGCGGATACCTACCTGCTGGTTCACTTCATCTACAAGGCCACCATTACGATTTGTTTGTACCTGTAATGTATACAAGGATGGGTTTGCTACATCCCACAAACGAGGGGAAACAACCTGCGTATCAAATTCAACAGCTTTAGTACCTGGTTTTATAGCTAGTTGTTTTTTCAATACGGCAGCAACTTTACCGGTATTATTAACAAGTTTTACCTTTACAATTATGTTCGCGGCCGATCTGGTGGTGTTAGTAACGTTAACTTTAACATGCACATCTGCCTTCTGTGCAGATACTTTTGAAGTAGAAAAAGCAATATCCCATAAACCTACATACACCGGATCTTTTACAACTAAGTAAACATTACGATAAATGCCAGAACCTGTGTACCACCTGGAATCTGCAAAATCACTATGATCTGCCTTTACCATAATGGTATTTTTCCCTTTAAAGTTTAAATACTTAGAAAGCTCGTACTGAAAAGCAATAAACCCGTTTGGCCTTTTACCCAAATAATGTCCGTTTATCCAAACCTCGCTGTTTTTATAAACCCCGTCAAAATAAATATATACCTGTTTACCCTGCCAACCGGCGTTAGCTGTAAAGGTTTTTTTATACCATCCAACGCCTCCCGGCAGGTAACCGGTGGCACTGGCCCACTCATCGCTAAATGGTTGCTGTATGCTCCAGTCATGCGGCAGATCAACCGTTTGCCAACCGATATTGCCGGCTCCGTTTATACCGCCGCTTATATCGCCCTGATGAAAGCCCCAGCCCTGGTTAAATAAAACAGGTTTACCCAAATTTTGAGCCTGTATAAAAACCGGAAACAAAATGCCTGCTAACAGGTAAAAATAATGGTAAGCTATCTTTTTCATATTATTTAGATGTTGCCGCGGTTTATTGCTGTACAATTTGCCACTGCTGATTATTATTGCCGTTAGCCGGCCATTGAATTATACCTGCCCCTGCCGTAGTTACTGCTCCATTTACATCAAGCATAAGTGTGCTGTTACGATTAGTTATTTTGTAAATGCCCGGGTTAAGTGCATCAAGCTGCCATTGCTGGCTATTGCCATTATTTACCTGGTACTGAATAACGCCGGCACCATTTGTGGTTGAAGCACCGTTTATATCCAGTGCAAGATTGCTGTTACGATTGATTATTTTATAAAAGCCACTACCTGTTGCCGTAATTATCCATTGCTGATTATTACCGCCGTTTTGGTACCACTGCAAAATGCCTTCGCCACTTGTAACTGAAGAAGCATTAACATCAAGCGCAAGGCCGCTGTTAACATTTATAAACCGGTAATAGGCACCAGGGTAAAATGCATCCGTACCACCCGTACCTGCTCCCCACCCATATTTAAGCCGGCTGAGGCCCGATAAATTAGTATTTGTAACCGTGAGATTGGTACCTGTACCATTTAATTGCTGCATGCTATAACTATCGCCGTTACGGATGCCGGGCCAGTAAACACTCCCCATGCCATAAGCGCGTACCTGGTTGGTAAGCCCCTGCATGTAGGCCACCTCCTGATCGGCCTGTATAGCCCCCGTATAATTTTTATCAGTTGTCATGGGTACACCAAACTCTGTTAAAACTGCCCGGTTACTGTAGTTACCTATATTTGCTTTAAACCTGCTTTCCCATTGGGCAGCAGTCTTGTTGTTTCCGTCGCTAAAAAAAGTATAATCATGTATAGATAAAAGGCAGTTGGCAAACCGGCTATCGGCCCCTACACCTGTAATATCCTGCGAGTACGATGTACCGCTAATTAAAATACGCCCATGTGGAACAGATGGGTACCTGTTTAACCATTCGGCGCATATTGTTGCCCATGCGGTTAGGGTATAACCGTGCGGCTCATTAAAAATTTCAAAATAAACCCTGGAGTTGTTGCCATATTTATTTACGATGGTTTGCCACATTGACCAAAACTGCTCAACATCATCAATTTTACCATCTTTGGATGACTGGCCTTCCCAGCATCCCAATATCACATTCATATTTTTGCTTACAGCTTTATCTATAACACCGGTATAAGCGTTCCACCACAGTTGCGATGTTGTAGTATAATTAACCGGCAGCCTTAAAGTATTGGCGCCTGTGTTGGCCTGTATACCTGTAAGCACGGCATCGGCCTTTGCAGCCACTGTTGCATAATTATCTGATGAGGCAAGCCCGCTTAAAACTAATATACCATCGCTAAAGTTATCGCCATCGGCAGCCCAGTTTACACCCTTAAGCGCACTTGCTGGATCGGGCGTACCTGTGCTAACTTCCGGCTCTTTTACCGGATTGGTAACGGGTTGGGGGGCCGGGTTTACTGTATCGTTTTTACAACCCGCAATCATTAAACATAGCACAACCGGTAACAGAAATATCTTTCTCATCATAAAAAACAAAAAGGGGGCCATGGCAATCCCATAAGCCCCCTAAATCTCAACTCTTATTAATAGCCTTCGTTTTGTGCCAGCTGGCCGTTAGATGCCTGTATCTCTGATCGTGGTATAGGCAACCAATAATGCTTGGTAGCAAATGCACGGCCATCTAAAGCTACCTTTGGTGCATAGCTAAAGCTGCCATCGGCATTTTTAGTAATTACCACACCACCGGCAGGTTTATTCTCTGTTATATCGGCAATCTTCCATCTGCGTACATCGTAAAAACGGTGCTCTTCAAAAGCAAGTTCTACACGGCGTTCGTAACGTACTGCCGTTTGCATTTGCAACTGGCTTAAACCAGATGCCAATGGAGGCATATTAACCCCGGCGCGTGCCCTTACCATATTGACGGCAGAACGGGCAGACATAGATGCACCCGGAGGAATAACATCAGGTCCGTAAGCCTCATTGGCTGCTTCGGCAAAGTTCAACAATACTTCTGCATAGCGCATGTATATCCACGGCTGGAAACCGGCATTACCCCAAGGGTTTATTAACGGATAAGCATCGTTCATAAACTTTCTAAGGTAATAACCAGTTTTGGTGGTGTTCCAGTTACTGTCGCCGTCACGACTATCCTTACCACCAGGAATAAATGCTTCTATAGAACGCTCGCGATAAGGTGCACCATTGTATAAAACGGTAGCGGCAAAACGCGGGTCGCGGTTGTCGTAGGGATGTGTAGGATCATAACCAGATGTAGGGTCGGTGATAGCCTTGCCGTTATCCATCTCATAGTCATCTACCAGATTTTGCAAAGGCGTGTTACCGGCCCAACCGCCATAACCGTTTGGCCCGTTAGCAATCTCTAAATGCACGTGGTTGGCATTTTTGGTATATAAACGCTCAAAAATAGCTTCGTTGGTTTCATTTGTTAAAAACAAATTGCGGTATCCGCCCTGGTATATGCCATATTTATTAAGGCTGATAACAGCCTGCGCTGCAGTTACGGCATCTGCCCAGGTACCTACGTTATATAACGGACTGGCAGCATAAAGCGCCAATCTTGATTTTAAAGCTAAGGCTGCACCTTTTGTAGCACGGCCCAAAAGCCAAACATCACTATTGTCTAAAGGTAGCTTGGCAGCTGCTGCTGTAAGTTCGCTAAGGGCATAATCCATGCTTTCTTTAAGTGTAGCACGTTTAAACAATGTAGCGTCCTGCAAATTATCCTGCAAATTTACTACCCTATCGCCCATTAAAACTACACCGCCATAGTTACGGATAAGGTCTTGATAACGAAATGCCCGGATAAACCTCAGTTCGCCCTCAATATTGGCTTTGTGAGTGGCACTAAATGGCAATTTTGGTAAAATACTTAAGGCATAATTACACTCTCTTATACTGCGGTAGCTTCTGGCCCATAATACACCTGCACCACCTAAATTTTCAGGAGCTAATTGCCCTCTTTGAACCAGCCAGGTAGCATCATCATTGTTATAAATAGATTCATCTGTTACAGAGCTCCACAGGCTGTATTCAAAGCCGCGGCCAAAGCCAGGGTTAGTTCCCTCCCCCTCTTTATCCTGCAGTTTAGCACCTATATATCTATTAGTTACGTACGCTTCAAAAACTGCAGTATCTGATTCTATGGCAGATGTAGCAATCCTATCAGTAGGCTGCACATTTAAAAAATCTTTTTTACATGCAGTCATACACATTGCGCCAAATATGGCTGTGTATACATACTTCTTATATTGTAATTTCATTTTTGCTAATATTAAAATTTAACGTTTACACCCAGGTTGATAATTCTTTGCTGCGGATAAAACTGACCGCTTCCACTGGTTCCTTCGGGATCATAATCTTTAACCTTGGTAATGGTAAATAAGTTAAAGCCGCTTGCATAAAGCCTTAAGCCTGAGATTTTAAGCCTAGACAAAAATTCCCCGCCAAAATTATAACCTATCTGGACGTTTTTTAACCTTAAAAATGATGCATCATTTAACCAAAATGTATTATTATACTGGCCGCCGCTTATTGCGCTTGATGCACGATCTGTCACCATAGGGTAGGTTCCGTTAGGGTTTGAAGGGCTAAAGCGGTTATTTGCCCAACTGCTGTAAAAGTTACCAATAGTACCGGCTTCCGGTAATACATACTGGCTAACCTGTGCCTGGCCTGCTAATAGTATAGAAACATCAAAGTTTTTGTAAGCTGCGTTTACCGTAAAACCATAAGTAATTTGTGGGATATTACCATACTTGGTACGGGTTTGGTCATCAGCCGTAATTTTTCCATCGTTATTGTAATCCTGGAATTTTAGATCGCCCACCTTGGCACCGGGCACATGTGGGTAGCTATCCAATTCTTGCTGGGTGCGGAATAAACCTATGGCATTATAAAGTAAATAAGTATTTAACGGCCTGCCTGTTTGGCGCTGGTAGCTTAAAGCACCCGCTGCTTCGTCAATAAATACGATTTTGCTTTTTGCGTAAGTGAAGTTACCACTAACACCCCAGCTAAAATCTTTACCGCTGTTATTGTAACCCAGTGTTCCTTCAAATCCATTGCTGTTTACCTTACCAATGTTTTCTGAGGGTACCAAAGGATCAGATCCGTATGGATTTACGATACCCGATGAGCCCGGTAGGGATGCGTTTCTGGTAGCTAATATTCCTGACCTTTTTTGCTGGAAGTAAATGGCCTCGATCGTAAAGTTGTGTAAGAAAGTAGCATTGATACCTATATCCAGTTTTCTGGCAGCTTCCCAGGTGATATTTGGATTAGCCAATTTAACCAGGTTAACATTTGGCTGTATAACGTTGGCACTGGCCTGCGGACTGTAAGCTACAAAGCCATTTCCAACTAAAACGTAGTTATCAAAATACTGGAAATTGTTTACGTTATCGTTACCTAACGAACCATAAGAAGCCCTGATCTTTAAATCATCAAAGAATTTAACGTTATTTTTAAACCACCCCTCTTGTGATATACGATACGCTGCTGATGCGGACGGAAAGTAACCCCATTGTTTTCCGCTTGGGAAAATCGAGCTGCCATCGGCACGTAACTGGCCTTCAAAAATGTATTTCTCGGCATAGTTATAACCAATACGGCTAATAACGCTTCGGCGGGTGTAATTTGAGCTGTAACCTGAATTTAAATAATCTGTTGCAGCACTACCACCCTGAGACAGTTCCGGAAGGCTTGTTGAAAGATAATTTAAACGGGTTGCATCAAAATAATCTAAGTGATTTTTACTTTGCTCGTATCCAACAAAAGACTCTATACTATGTGCACCAAACTTGCGGTTAAAATTTAACTTTATGTTTGACGTAACCAGCGATTGATTATTTTGAGACTGGAAAAGCGTTGCCTTTTGATTGTTACCACCAACTATAGTGCCTTTATAAACATCATTAGCCTGATCGTAGGTATACAACACATAAGGTTTAGAGAAATTTTTGTTAAAGGCGTTTGATTTGTCTACAGAAAAGAAACCATCAATAGATAAACCTTCTACACCTGGTATAAGGTAACTGCCCCTAAGTATGCCATTGTAAACCTGGGTAGGGTTATTTGTTGTACCACCAATGTCTGTAACTTGTACAGCAGGGTTATTAAATTCAATACCTGTAGATGGGTACCCATTAGGATAAAATGCCAATACTGTAGGATTGGCGCGGTATACCGATCTGAATACATCGCCTGCACCTATGGTAGGGAATGTCCGGTCTTCTTGCCTGCCTGATATTGATAGGCCAATTTTCAAACGCTTGTTAACGTTGGCATCAATGTTTGAGCGAAAATTGTATTGTTTATACTTGGTAGCACCATTTTTGTAAATACCATCCTGGTAAAGGGTACCTAACGACACGTAGTATTTAACATCGTCGTTACCACCGTTTACCGATAGGCTTTGCTGGTTTTGCAAAGTGGTTTTTTTAAGCGTCGTGTTTATCCAATCGGTATTGGGATAGTTTACCGGATCAGACCCATCCTTAAACTTTTGTATCTGTTCTGCAGTATAAATTTGATTAAGGCCACCTGACTGGCTGGAGTTATAAGCAATTTCGTTTCGCAATTGGGCATATAAAGCAGCATCGGCCATTTGTGGTAAACGTGTTGGTGAACTAAAGCCCTGATTAAAGCTGTAATTAACGGTTGGCTTGCCTGTTTTACCTTTTTTAGTAGTTACCAAAATAACACCATTTGCTGCACGGTTACCGTAAATGGCGGCCGATGCATCTTTAAGTACAGAAAGGCTTTCGATGTCATTAGGGTCTAGCCTTTCTAATCCTCCAATCTGGCCGGGGATACCGTCAACTACAATAAGTACGTTGTTACTACCAGTAGTAGCCAAACCACGTACTGTAATGTTAGAACCATCATAACCGGGCTCACCGCTCCTGTTATTGATGACAACACCCGAAAAACGCCCCGCAAGCGAATTGGAAACATTGGGTTGCGGGCTTTTAACTAATTCTGCACCCTTTACCTGAGATACCGAACCTGCAAGAGTGGCTTTCTTTTGGCTACCGTAACCTACAACCACTACCTCGTTTAATGATTTTGAATCGCCTGTTAATTGTACGTTGATGTTGGTTTTACCACCTATGGCAATTTCTTGCGGAGCATAACCAATATAAGTAAATACCAATATAGCATTTGGGTTAGACACCGTAATACTGTACTTACCATTAACATCTGATACTACCCCCTGCGTTGTACCCTTTACGGCTACAGAAACGCCGGGTAAAGTACCCCCTTTTTCATCCGTTATAGTTCCGGTAACTGTTACATCTGCTTGTTTTAACTCCTTTAAGGTAGGGGTAAATTTCAGTGCATAAGCCTGTGATGCCATTGGTACACACAGCGGAATCATGCCCGCCAGTAATATACTTACAGCCTTCCTGGTTCTCCGATGCGGTGAAAACTCATAAAGTAAATTTCTTTTCATGTTTTAAGTTTATTAATTGGTTTAATTTCTGTTTACAACACATCAGGCATCGGCACAACATGCCGGTAAAGGCTTATTGAGTGAAATACAACACCATGAAAAATTTAAAACAGAATTTTGGTTTATGAATGCTAAGTTGAATTAAAAAAGCATTTTTAAAGGGTGGTTAATCCTCCTAAAAAGGGGGGCAAAAAGGTATTTTTAGCTATAAATCCTTATATAAATCTGAATTACGGTTTTATTTTATTTTTTTATAAAAAGTAATTTGTAATCTATTAAAATCAAACTCGCTTAGCCAGATGAATGCCTGCCATAATCAGTTTAAGATCCGGGAAAAGTATTTGTAATTACTGCGTTTAAAAGCTACTTAAAACAATAGGTTATACTATTTTGCATTCATTTTAGGGGCTGCTTTGTAAGCATTATTTGTAGCTTCTGCACAAAATACCTTGCGATATTTTTTCATGTACATGGATGGGTTCATGTTAAATAACTTACGGAATTGTTCTCTGAAATATTTAATATCATTTATACCTACCAGGTAAGATGTTTCAAAAATATTGTGGTTAGTGTTAATCAATATTTCAGCAGCTTTTCTTAAGCGGATGAACCTGATAAAACCATTGGCAGATAAGCCCGAAATTGACTTTATTTTTTTGTATAGGCTGGAGTGGGATATACTTAACTCGTTAGCCAATGTTTGTATACTAAAATCGGGGTCGGTTAGGTGCAGCTCCACTATACGCATACAATTATCTAAAAATTCTTTATACTCCAAAGGTATTTTATGGGTGTTTTTAGCCAGGGTAATTTCATTATAAAAATACTTTTGAAGATTATTTTTGTTTTTTAAGATACCAGATACCCTTGCCTTTAGTATCTCCTTATCAAAAGGTTTGCTTATGTAATCATCCGCCCCGCCCTCTAAACCTTTCAGTTTACCTTCGGTAGATGAGCTGGAGGTTAGTAATATTATAGGTGTATGGCTAATATTTACGTCTGCCCTTACCATGGCACATAAATCTATACCACTCATATCATCCATCACCACATCGCTTATTACGATATCCGGTAAAAGTTCCCTTATTTTTTGTAAGCCTTCTTCTGCATTACCAGCTTCGTGTATATGATAGTCTGCTTTAAATAGCATTTTAAGATATTCCCTAAAATCCCGGTTATCATCAATCAATAATATCGATTTCAATTCGGCATTTACGGCATCTTCGCCCTCCCCTACTTCTTGCAATTCTTCGTCAAATGTCTCTGAACCGGTTTCCTCTATTAATTCATGCAACAAAACCGAGCCCGCTTCTGTATCTTCATACACAATCTCGGGGTTAAAGTGGTGCAAGCCCTTTAATAAAGTTACTGTAAACCGCGTGCTTTCGCCGGTTTGGCTAGTATAATTTATACTACCGAAATGATCTTCAACAAAACGCTTTACCAGAAACAAGCCTATACCAAACCCACCCTTTGATGAATTATTAATCGTTTCTTCCTGAAAGAAGCGATTGTATAACCTTTCGCCCGTTCCTTCTTTTATACCACAACCATTATCTTGTACGCATATAGTTACTGATGCCTCATCTTGTTTTACAGCTAGCTTTACATTACCCCCAAAAGGTGTAAACTTAATAGCGTTTGATAGCAGGTTAAATAATACAATCTCTATCTTTTCTTTATCTGCATATAGCTCAATGAATTCCTCCTCGTTTAAAAACTCAAAACTTATTTGCTTGGCCTTAGCCTGGTGTATAAAGCATAAATACACCTCATTAGCCAAATCAACCATATTAAGGCGCGATATCTTTAACTTGCCGGTGCTGGAATCGGCCTTGTTAAACAACAACAACTGGTCTACCAAACTTAACAGGCGTTTAGCATTCCGATAAACTATATTAAGGCTACTGCTGTCATTTGAATTTTGTGCGCTTAACAATTCTTTTACCGGATTAATAATCAAGGTTAAAGGTGTACGGAATTCATGCGATATATTGGTAAAAAAGGAGAGTTTTTTTTGATTAAGCTCTTTTTCTTTTTCGCTGGCTAAGTGTGCTAGCCTTATCTCGTACCGCAATTTAGCCTGGTGTTCTTTATATAAAATATAGCTATATATTAAACTGCATAAAATTAGCAGGTATATCGTATAAGCCCACCAGGTTAAATACCACGGCGGAGTAATAACAATTACAAGTGTTTTCCCCGTATTATTCCAAACCCCATCGTTATTAGATGCCTTTACCTTAAAAATGTATGTGCCGGGGTCTAAGTTAGTATAGGTAGCTTTGCGCTGCTGGCCTACAAAGTTCCATTTCTTATCAAAACCTTGTAACATAAAGGCATATTCGTTTTTTGCAGATAAGGTGTAATTAAGCGCAACAAACTCCAGCGAGAACACATTCTGATTATAATTTAACGTAACCCGCCGGGCCGTGTTCAGGTTTTCTTTTAATGCACCATCTGCAGATGGTGTAATTGATTTATTAAATACCTGAAAATTAGTGATAGCAACCGGGGGCACATCTTTATTGTACTTAATTAAAACAGGGTCAAAAAAAGCTACGCCGGGGCCGCCCGCCAGGTATATTTTATCCTGATAACTGCAAATTGCCGAATTTACATAAAGACCATCGGCCTCATCAAAATTCTTAACGCCCCCTGTACGCGGGTTTAGTACCGACATGCCTTTTTCGGTAGCTATCCATAAGTTGCCGGCTTTATCCTCTACAATATCATGAAATACGTTATCGTTAAAGCCATTACTCTTATCATAAACTATAAACGTATCGTTTTTTCTGTCGTATCGGTTTAGGCCATCCGGTGTACAAATCCAGATATTTTGGTGGGAATCCTTAAATATCCTCTCGATATAATTATTACTAATTGCTTTTGACGAACCACTTTTTAGTGTATACGCTTTAAAGCGCCCTGTTTTTATATCAAATCTGTTAACACCACCACCACTGGTACCTATCCAAACGGTGTTGTCGGCATCTTTAAGTAAACTATTTAAGTGGTTATTACTTATACTATGCTCATCATTACTTTTATTATAGTAATGCGAATAGGTGTTAAGTTTGCTGTTATATATCTTAAAACCGGCATCAGTAGCCAAGCCATAAATGCCCGGGCTAATTTCTACTATGTCTCTAAAAACATCCTCGTTATATAAAGCACCTAGTGATGAGTGATGATAATAATGCTTAAAAATGCCGGTATTTTCGTCAAATTCATCAAAGCCAAACTCTGTTGTTACCCATATTTTACCATAACTATCCTGATATACGCGACTTATATCATTATTGCCAAGGCTGCCGGGGTTATTGCTATGCTTGTATGTTGTATTGGCGTGTGTTTTTAAATTATATTTTATAAGCCCCTTAGTGGTGCCCAACCAAGCCGTTTCGCTTTTTACTAAAACACTTCGTACTACCGGTTTTAAATCTGTAAAGGCTAAAAACGAAAACTTGATCTGGTTAAAATCTAATTTAGCTACGCCATCTTTAGCGCATATCCAAATAATGCCGTGCGGATCTTTATAAATATTGCCATTAGGGTTGTTAGCAAACCCGGGTACCAGTGACCAATTATGATTTTTGGTGTTTACCCAATAAAAGTTTTCGCTCCCGCCTACAAGCAAGGTATTTTTATCTGCTGCTATTAAACTAAAAACAGCCTTATTATCAATACCTGACTGATTAAACGAGGTGAATTGTTGATTTTTAGGGTCGAACCGGCTTAAGCCTTTCCAATACGTACCTATCCATAATATTCCCTCATCATCTTTACAAAGCGACCATATATCATTAGGGTTTTTTTGCCCCGGCACCTGTACTTGTTTATAATTAATGAAGTGTTTAGATGCTATATTAAACTTGTTTAAACCACTCCCCCAGTTACCCAGCCAAATATTTTGCCCATCCTCTACTATGGCGTTAACAGATTTGCCTTTCATGGCAAAAGCATTTGCTGGGTTAGGTTTATAAACTTCAAAACCGTTGGTTTGGGATATATACTTATTAAAGCCATCATCAGTACCTACCCATATATCTCCGCGTATATCTGCCAGTATAGCCCACACTTTATCATTACTTAATGATGCTTTGTTATTATCGTTATGGAAATACCTGGAGAATTTTTCGGTAAGGGGGTCAAAAAGATTCAGCCCATCCATCGTGCCTATCCATAGCCGGCCCTTTTTATCGGTAACTATGGCATTTATAAAATTATTGGATATAGAGTTACTATCTAACTGATTGTTTTGAAACGTTTTAAAGTTATAACCATCAAATTTGCACAGGCCGTTTTCTGTACCTATCCACATAAAGCCATAATTATCTTTTATAGCAGTAGTTGTATTTCTTGATGGTAAACCATTATTTATGGTATAGGTTACTAATGCAAAATCTTTACGTTTTGCATCAGCCAAATTAAATTGTGCCTTTGCAGATAAAGTAAACGTAGTTATCAGCAAGCACATCAATACGCACCGCACAATCCCCCCACACTTAAACACAACCTGTGTTACAGTATTTGTATAATCTTTATTAGTATTATCTAATAACAACATTCTTAACAAAATAGATCTATCAACATAGTATGCCTGTAATGCAGCTATATTATGTACTAACAATACCAATATTGATATTTATTACATAATATACCATTACAGCGATATGGTATCAATTCAATAAAATTTAGCAGTTGGTTTAAATTGCAAAATCTAATATAGCACAATATTATTAATTGTTAAAAAAACAATTAATAATATTTTTTAAATAACTAGTAGCCGGTAAATAAAGTTAGTTACAACAGCTGCATTTAAAAAAACGTATATAAGATTTACTATGCTACAGAGCCTTGGCCGACGCTATAACAAAAAAAGGAAAGATTTTTTTACTAAACTAGTATGCAGTTGTATTAAAACACAAACTATCTATCAATAGCAGCCCTTTTAAACCTACGGCTGTATCTATAGAATGCAGGTAGGCACATTGCTTTTTTTGTGGATCGAATATTTGATTCAACACCGTTATTTCAACTTCTGGAGCGGTAAACTCTTGCCCGGTAGTAAGGCACAAAAAATTGTTGTTGGTCAGTTTCACAAAATCGTGGCAATAACCCTGATGTTGTAAATTAATAATTTGCCGGGTTAAGCCTGGCTTAACCTTAATTACGCAGGTAGTGGTGTTACTTAACATATTATCTATTTTTTAGTATTTACTACCACATATCGGGCTGATCGCCAGTTTCTGTTTTAACCGTTCCTATCACATAACACAAGGCAAGCACACAAACAATTAATATAATGTGTGTAAAGACATAAAGTAACATTTCCATAACAAGCGTTTTAGTTAATATATCATCCAGTTACATCAACCTAATACGCATTCTACATGCCAGTAATGCAAACCACTGTAAAACAATAATTTAAGTATTAAACATTTAAACTGGAATTTACTATATATCGCTAAAAAACGAAACTAACATATGTATATCAGCCAATTAACATGTTAATAACCCATTAATAGTCACCATCAGTGAATAATAACTTGGTATCGTTAATAAATGCTTTTACATCAACAGGGTGTCATTTAATATAAACCCAAAAACAGCACACAATTATTTATGTTGTGCAATTGGTTTTAATCTAATCATATCATGAATATTACCCTACTACACACACTTGCAAAGCAACTTATGCAAGGCAATAAAGGCTTGTTAGCTATGGACGAAAGCACCGCAACCTGTAACAAGCGTTTTGCAGAACTGGGCATACCGCAAACAGAAGCTTACCGCCGAAAATACCGCGACCTAATTGTGAATGCGCCCGGCTTAGAAGATTATATAAGCGGTGCCATATTGGTGGATGAAACTACCAGGCAAAGTACAGATGATGGTAAGTTATTTATAGATATATTAAAGCAAAAAGGCATTATCCCGGGAATTAAAGTAGATGAGGGTGCCATACCTATGATAGGGTTTCCTGGCGAAAAAATAACAGAAGGGCTTGATGGTTTGGCCGATAGATTAAAAGCGTATTACACCCAAGGTTTACGTTTTGCCAAGTGGAGGGCTGTAATTACCATTGGTAGCGATATCCCCTCTTTAACATGTATAAAATCTAACGCGTATACACTGGCCAGGTATGCTATGTTTTGCCAGGATGCCGGTTTAGTACCTATTGTAGAACCCGAAGTAGTGATGGATGGCAACCATTCTATACAAAAATGTGCTGAAGTTACTACTGAAGTACTGCATACTGTTTTTAACGCCTTATATCAACACCGTGTAGATCTGGAAGGAATGATATTAAAACCCAACATGATTTTACCCGGTAATGATAGCGCGGAGAAACCAACTGCCAACCAGGTTGCTGAAGCTACCGTTAAATGTTTGTTGCGCACCGTACCTGCCACTGTGCCTGGTATAGCCTTTTTATCTGGCGGGCAACCGGCTGCAGATGCTTCTGAACGATTGAACAGTATGCATAAACTGTTTGATGATGTTAAGCCATGGGCACTCACCTATTCTTTCTCCAGGGCGGTGCAACAGCCTGCACTTGAATTATGGAACGGCAAGGATGAGCATATTGCTGCAGCTCAAGAGGCTTTGGTATTCAGGGCATCATGCAATAGCGCAGCCAAAATGGGAAAATATACTGCTGCTATGGAAAGATGAGCTATGCATTTATACAGGTAAGGCTTGCATTATTTCGCAATTAAGTAAGCCGCTGCCACCACCATAGTGTTTAACCAATGGTGTTTTTTGGTTTACATGCGCTATCAGCGCACGCTCTTCCTGCTCGGTTAAACCACTGCCCAACAGTACCAGGTCAAAGGGCTGTTGGTTAAAATATTGAATTACATCTTTTAGGGTTGCGGCACCTGTGCATTGCCAATTAGGGTTATTGTTTATTAAACGTTGTATAACTGCTAAAATTGACGGTGTAGTGCATACAGCCAATATTTGTTTCTTCTCCATTACCTGATAATTAAAAATCAACCTCCATAGGTACATCCATTAATAAAACCACTGCATCAGTGCTTGCTGTAATGGTTATATTCCGGGTATCCCAAACGCCAAGTCCATCGCGTGTATCCAGTTGGTGGTCATCTACAATTAAACTCCCACTAATAACAAACACATAAACGCCATTACCCTCTTTTTTGATCTGATAAGCTACGGTGTTACCGGCGGTTATATCGCCTTTGTGAAACCACGCATCCTGATGTATCCACACACCCTCATCCATAGGATCCGGAGATAGTATTTGGTGCAACACATTTTTTATATTGTTATCAATATTTATTTGATTATACCTTGGCTGTACATTGCGCTTGTTTGGGTATAACCATATCTGTAAAAATTTAACAGCCTTATTTTTGTCTTTATTAAATTCGGTATGATAAATACCCGTACCAGCACTCATTACCTGAATCTCGCCCGGTTTTATAACGGCTGCATTCTCCATACTGTCGCGATGTTTAAGTTCACCTTCCAGCGGGATAGATATGATTTCCATATTATCATGCGGGTGTTCGCCAAAACCACCGCCACCGCTAACTATATCATCATTTAACACCCTTAAAGCGCCAAAATTAATGCGCTGGGGATTATAATAACCTGCAAAACTAAAGGTTTGATAACTTTTTAACCAACCATGATCGGCAAAGCCGCGGGTAGCTGCCGGGTGAAAAACGTATTGTGCCATATCCTAATATTATATATCAAAAATAAGCATACTGGTAGGGCACACACTTGACCTACATTAAGAAACACCGGCAATGTGATTTATTAATTTTTTAACATTTTAGCCTGCATCCGGCTAAAAAACTCGGGGGTTACACCTATATAAGATGCTATATCTTTTTTGGGCAGCGTGTGGATAAGAGATGGATAACGCTTACAAAAATTATTATACCGCTCTTCGGCAGGCAAACTTAGGTTATCCATTAACCTTTGCTGATAGGCCACCAAAGAATTTTCTGTAATAATACGGAAGAAGCGCTCAAACCTGGGCACATCCTGGTAGAGTTTCTCCTGGCTTGTTTTAGATAGCAGCAGCACCTCTGTTCTTTCACTTGCCTCTATATATAAATTGCCCGGCCTTTGGCTTAAAAGGCTGTACATATCTGCCATCCACCATCCGGGAGGCGCAAAATTCATAACGTGCTCAATCCCATTCTGATCGATAGTATATCCCCTTAATATACCACTGGTAACAAAAGCCGAATACTTGCAGATATCGCCATCAGCCAGTAAAAACTCTTTCCGCTTAAGCGCTCGCGGTTGTAGCAAACTTATAAAATGGTCAGCCTCTTGAGGAGTTAAAATAATGTACTTAGATATGTTTAAAATAATGGGATTAGTAGCCATAAACTAAAATTGCTGCAACAAGGCAGCAATTTAGTTTATTTAAGGCTTTAATGCCTGGCATTAATTTATTTTTGGTAACACTTTTTCTATTTGTGTACGGTATTGCTCGTATTGTGCAGGCAGTTTAAGGTTCATGCCCAATTCAGAAACAGGTTCGTCAACATCAAAACCAGGGTTATCTGTAGCAATTTCAAATAATACACCACCCGGTTCTCTAAAGTATAATGAATAGAAATAGTTACGATCTATTTTTTCAGTAATGTTAAGTCCGGCTGCTACTACTTTTGCCCTAAATTCCATCAAAACCTCTTCGTTAGGCACACGGAAAGCAACATGGTGAACAGATCCGCCGGCTACGTGCCCGCCTGTTTCTGCTATTTCAACCAAGTCGATAGCGTTTGCAGTTTCTATGGCATCTGTAGTGTAGCGGTAACGGTTACCGTCTGCTTCTTGCTGGCTATAGCCAAATATTTTTGTTAAAACATCTGCTGTAGGCCCAATTTTATTGGTAGTTATAGTAACGTTATAAAAACCTTTTAAAGCATTTTCTGCATTAATTTCATTTGTTTGCCAGCCTTTACGGTTATCTGTGTTTTTATTCTCTATCAACTCGAGTTTAAGCCCATCAGGGTCCAGCAGGGTTAAGTACCGCTCGCCAAAACGTTCGGCAATTACCTCGTGTTTAATATTGTTCTCTTGCAGTCGGTTTTGCCAAAACTCAAGGCTGCCTGCTGCTACCGAGTAGCCAATTGCTGTTGCTTGCCTTGGGCCGCTTTCGCCCGGTTGCACATTGCCCCAAGGGAAGAAAGTTAAAATAGTACCGGGTGTACCATACTCGTCACCGTAGTAAAAGTGGTAAGTTTCCGGGTCATCAAAGTTTACTGTTTTTTTAACAAAACGTAAGCCTAATACTTTTGTGTAAAAATCATAATTGCGTTTGGCATCACCTGCAATAGCTGTTATGTGATGAATACCATTTATCCTGTTTTCCATATTTTTAATTATTTAGTTATTTACTTTGTTTGATGTTACAAAATTACGGCTGCAATACCGCCCGCAACTTGATATAGATTAAGAAATGGATTATACTTAACAAGAAATACATTTCTCTATTAGGGAATCAATCATAATTTAACGAGATATCGTTACATTACGATAAAGGAATATTATTTAATAAACTAAAAATCAGATAAATATATCTTGGTTTCATATTTGACATATTGCGGTATGATTGCTAAGAGTAAGGCATATTTCTATATAATCTTTTTTGATGAGCAGGCGTAACCTAATTCTTAGCTTAATAATTTTATTTCTATTACCTCCTGTAGCAGCTTTTGCACAATTAGATCTTAAAAACTCATTACCGGATCTAACCGCTAAATACCGTGCTACCAGAAAAGATACTTCTGCCGTAAAGTTAGCTTTGACCATCAGCAAATTTTACATGAACAACATGGGTTACTCCCGTCAAAACATCGATTCATGCAATAAGTATTTAACATTAGCTACCAATATAAGCAGGGCATTACGCTATAAAAAAGGTATCGAAGATGCTGAAGTAGTTAAAGTAGCGCTTTTATTAAAACAAAATAAATTTAACGATGCCCAAAAACTGGCAACAAATGCAACCGGAGCGTTATACTGCAGGCTGCATATTATAATAGGGAAGTTTTTTTTAGAAAAGGACGGAGAACACAATGTGGACCTGGATATAGCCGATAAAAGTTTTCTTAAGGCACAAAAGTATGCAGATGAGCAACGTATGCCCATGCTTTCGTTAACAAACCGTGCACATCGCTATCCATTAATGCTCGAAAGAAAGGTTAACCATAAAATTAGTGACAGGTTTTTAGCGAATACAATAAACATTTGCAGGGAGTATCATGACAAACGCACCGAAGCGCAGCTATGGTACATTAAAGGCTCTTACGATTCTACAGAAAGCCAAGCTATACTATCCATGGATAAATCGATCAAAGCGGCCCTTATAGCTAAAGATACAGATATAGTGATCAGGGCAATGAAAGATAAGGCTGACTTTAATTTAAGGCAGGCTAAATTTGATATAGCCCAAAAACAGCTTTTGGAGGTATTAAAGACTGGTTGGGCCGCAGGCTACAAAAATCAACAATACACCTATGACCTTTTATCGGCTGTGCAAATGGCTAGGGGTAATTTTGAAACAGCAATGCGTTATGGGTTAAATGCCGTGCAATGTGCAGATTCTACCGGTACCGAAATTGGTATAAATTATATACAGTTTAGGCTAGCCAACATTTGCCGGGACATGGGCTTAAAAAAAGAAAGTATTACATGGTATCAAAAATGCCTGGATAACACCATTAAAATAGATGGCCGTTTCCCATACTTTGTTTTTAGAGAACTAGCAACAAGTATGATAAAGGAAGGTAAGGCCGACCAGGTATTAAAAAACCTGACACGAGCTATTAAAAAATATCCGCCGGATGAAACCAAAATATTTTTTATACCCATGATAAGGGCAGATTGTTACCAGGCTTTAAACAAGCCGCAATTAGCAGAAAAGTATTATTTACAAGTAATAGATGCATTTGAAGCAAGAAACTACAAAGATTCTTATTACTACCTAAGTTATAAAAACATTGCTGAATTTTATATTAAGCAAAAACAGTATAACAACGCAGCTACTTATTTGCAAAAGATACTTGAAAGTAAAAACACTTTACTGCCGATAACAGACCTGGCTATTGCGCATCAGCTTCAGTTTAAGGTAGATTCGGCTAATGGTAATTACTTATCTGGTATAAAGCATTTTGAAGCGGCAAAAGCTATTACAGATTCTATTTTTAACCAGGTAAAACTTAGACAAACAGAGCAATTACAACTACAATTTGAAACCGCTAAACGCGATCATGAAAACCTGGTGTTACGAAACAATAATAACCTGCAACGTAGTGCATTAGAAAAAGCAGGGCTTAGCAGAAAGCTGATCAGCATGGTACTGATAGGATCTATACTGGTGATTGGTTTAATGATATACCTTTACAGGGCTAAACAAAAAAGCAATAACATTTTAAAAGCCCGGCAAGAGGAGATCAATAACCAAAATCATCAGCTAAACTTATTGCTGCACGAAAAGGAATGGCTGATGAAGGAGATCCATCACCGGGTTAAAAACAATTTACAGATCATATCAAGCCTGCTTAACACCCAATCGTCCTACCTGGATAATGAGGAAGCCCTAACTGCCATCAGGGATAGCCAAAACAGGATGCAGGCTATATCGATAGTGCATCAAAAACTTTATCAGGCAGATGATATGGCCACCATCAACCTTGGAATATATATTGAAGAGCTTGCCTATAGCATCCGCGACTCTTTTAAGGCCCAGCAAGTAGTACGGTTTGATTTTGATATTGCCAGCATCAGGCTAACTACAGCAGATACGGTTCCCCTTGGCTTGATATTAAACGAAGCCATAACTAATAGTGTAAAATATGCCTTTACCGATTGGGAACAAGGTGTAGTAGCCATAAGTATGTTTGAGACAAAAGAAGGACAATACCAGCTTAATATACAAGATAACGGCATAGGTTTACCTGTAGATTTCGACATTAACAAATGCAGCAGTTTAGGTATAAACCTGATGATGGGTTTATCTGAACAGCTATCTGGTAAATTTTCCATTCATTCAAATAATGGCACATTAATAACTATCGTTTTTCATCCATCATCAATATAAAAGTATTATTTGCCGGTATTGGCAAAAGTAATCAGTTAAAAACAAGCTATACCCAGCGACAGATTTATATATTTAATTATGCATTATACCTTACTTCAGTTCCTACTACTACTTTCGGCTGCGTTTCTGCTTATCTTACTGGCACGCCGTTTAAAAATAGCCTACCCTATTTTTTTGGTTTTGGCAGGGCTTGTTATTAGTTACATACCGGGCATGCCGGTAATCAACATTCAGCCCGATCTGATATTCCTGATATTTTTACCACCACTATTATACGAAGCCGCTTGGTGGACATCGTGGAATGAGTTTTGGAAATGGAAACGCCCTATTTCGTTATTAGCATTTGGGCTTGTTTTTTTCACCTCTACCGTTGTGGCCTTTGCAGCGTCTCATTTTATTCCGGGGTTTACGCTGGCTACAGGCTTTTTATTGGGTGGTATTATATCCCCGCCTGATGCTATAGCGGCAACATCGGTACTTAAAACCATTCGCGTACCTAAACGCATCATCACCATTTTAGAGGGCGAAAGCCTGGTTAATGATGCATCCAGCCTTATTGTGTTCCGCTTTGCGCTGGCCGCAGCGGTAGCTGGCCAGTTTTCTTTTCAACAAGCGTCTGTAAGTTTTGTTACCGTTACCATTATGGGTATCGTAATCGGGCTGGCCGTTGCACATGTGGTTTACCTGATACATCGCTTTTTACCTACCACAGCCAGTATCGATTCGGCTTTTACCCTGATATCGCCATATTTAATGTACCTGGCTGCCGAAGAATTTCATTTTTCTGGTGTAATGGCAGTAGTAAGCGGGGGACTATTCTTATCATACCGGTCGCATGAGGTATTTACCGATGGGCAAAGCAGGCTACAAACTATTAATGTATGGTCTACCCTATCTATTATACTTAATGGCTTGGTGTTTATTTTAATTGGCCTGGAATTACCTGCCATTGTTGCAGGGCTGGAAGGCTATTCGCTTGCCCAGGCATGGAAATACGGGTTATTGGTAAGTGCACTGGTTATCGCTATTAGAATGGTATGGATATATCCGGGTACGTTTATACCGCGCTGGCTGTTTAAAAGTGTGCGCGAAAACGAGCCGCACCCGGGCTGGAAAGGCTCATTTGTTATTGGCTGGGCGGGTATGCGTGGTGTGGTTTCGTTAGCTGCGGCGCTATCGCTGCCGATGGCACTTGACAATGGCAAGCCATTGCCCGAACGTAACCTCATCATCTTCATCACATTTGTGGTAATACTGGTTACATTGGTTTTTCAGGGATTAACGTTGCCTTTTATAATTAAGGCTCTTAAAATAGAAGAGATAGACCCAATGATGCCCGAAGAAAAGCAGGAAGCAGAAATACGCCTAAGATTAATTAACGCTGCAATTAACATGTTAGAGAGTAAGCACAAACAAGAAATGGAGAACAATGACCTGCTGATTACCTTAAAAGCCGAGTTTGAGAGCCACCTTAAAACCACCAGCAAAAGGCTGGAATGTATGGAATGCCTTGAAAAAGACCAGGCCGAGCTATTGGTTTACAGGCACGTACTGAAAGATATTTACCGCGTACAACGCAATGAGTTATTCCATCTTCGTAAAGAAAAACTATATTCTGACGAGGTTATACGTAAAGAAGAAATGCAGGTTGATATTGCAGAAATAAGGATTAGTACACGTTAGTTTGTAGTAAAAGATCTGAACAGTGGGGGCCTATTTACAGGCCCCTACTGTTTTAAAGAAGGTTTAGGTGTATTATTTAACGTATTCGTATTTGATACCTAATTTCTTGATTTTTGAGTTGAGCGTGGTAGACGGAATATTTAACATTTCGGCAGCACCACCAGGGCCAAAAACCTTGCCTTTACATACTTTTAATATTTCCAGTATATGTTCGCGCTCCATCTCCTCCATAGTACGGATTCGGAAACCCGAATCGCCCTGCGTATTGCTTAAAGATGGGGCTTGAGGAATATCTATTTCTTCTATCATCTCATCTGTAGCCATCAGTAAACTTCGTTCAATAAGATGCTCCAATTCGCGGATATTGCCCGGCCAATCGTAATCCATCAGGCTTTGCATAGCGCCTTCACTTATACCATTAACTGCTTTGTTAGATTTTTTTACGAACCTATCTAAAAAATAGTTAGCCAGTAAAGGGATATCTTCTTTACGCTGCCTTAAGGCCGGCAATTCAATTGGGAAAACGTTAAGCCTGTAGTACAGATCTAACCTGAAACGGCCTTCGGCCACTTCTTTTTCCAGGTTGCGGTTGGTTGCCGCAATAATGCGCACATTTACTTTTTTAGTGTAATTGCCGCCAAGCCTTTCAATCTCCTTTTCTTGTAATACCCGCAGTAATTTAACCTGCGCTTCCAGTGGCAGTTCTCCTATTTCATCTAAAAATATGGTTCCGCTGTCGGCCTGTTCAAACTTACCGGTGCGTTTATCTGTAGCGCCTGTAAAAGCCCCCCTTTCGTGCCCAAATAATTCAGATTCTATAAGGTTTATTGGTAATGCAGCGCAATTAACTGTAATTAGTGGTTTACCTTTACGTGGTGACAATTTGTGTATGGTTTGTGCTATACGCTCTTTACCCGTGCCACTTTCACCCATTATTAACACCGATGTATCATCAGGCGCAACAATGGTTATTTTGTTGAACACCGCCTTTAATAAAGGGCTTTGTCCAATTATGCCATTAAAATGCTGATCGGCACCAGGGGTTAAAACAGGTGTAGCGGCAACCCTTACCGCGCGCGCTTGGTTTATTTCTACATCTTTTTTAAGCAGTATACCGTTTATAATGTTTTTAAGCACAGGTTCGTTCTTTTGAAGCAGATCTAACTGCAGCTTGTTGTAGCTATCTAACCCGGTGCTAAAAAAATTCAGTTTATATATATAACCATCGTCTAAAGGCAGATCAAAACTTAGTGCCGATTGGTACTTATAATAATCGCTTAATGTTTTTAACCAAGGGCTATCCATTTTTAACCGGCGAAAATCAAAGTTATTATAGAATTGATTTTTTGCTTCTGCCGGTGATGATTTCCACGACTTATAATCGCGTTGAGATACTCCCATCTGCTCCAGCAGATGGTTAATTGAAAGTACCTGGAAAATATTGAGTGTATTTTTAACCAGGTAAATGTGCCCGCCGTCTGCACTTATTTCATTTTTAACAATGCTTAAGCAATCAAACGGAATGATGCTTTGCAGGGCGGTTGCAACCTGTTTTAGTTTTTCGTCCCGGCTATCTGCTTTAGCGGCTATTTGCGCTACCTGCTCCTGCAGGCCGGCTACCTTAGGCTGGTTAAACTTTTTGCTTTGCTGATGCCGGTAAAGTGCAATATCAAGCATCACTAAAAGATCTTTTTCGCGAAAAGGTTTCACCAAAAAGCCATAAGGCTCGGTAGCCTTTGCTGCCTCCAAAATAGCCTGGTTGGTATTAGCAGATATATAAATGAATGGAATACCCATTTCGCCTAACTGGCTTGCCAGATCTATACCTGTTTTGGTACCCTGCAAAAAAATATCAAGCAATATCCAATCTGGGTTTTTAGTTTTAATAAGGTCTATAGCTTTGGCAACAGATGGTGCAATACCACAAACTTTGTATCCTGCTTTCTGAAGCATTATCCTAAGATCATTTGCAACTATAAATTCATCCTCAACTATTAATATATTCTCTTTCATTTTTTCTTTATTCCCTTGCAACACGTTAGGCAATTATATTGTCTAAGTTATCAAATTCCATAGCTTTAAAAGTTGTGCAAACCCTAAGCCCATTATTATTTTCCAAAACAAATTCACCATCCAGCTGCTGGCTTAAACCCTGCATCAGGCTCATCCCCAACGAACTGGTATTATAAGGGTCAAACCCAACGGGTAAACCAACACCATTATCTGCAATACACATTAAATAATTACCATCAGCCACCGGTTGCAGCAAAACTTCTATACGCCCTTCTCTATTATCCTTAAAAGCATATTTAATAGAATTACTGATAGCTTCATTTAATATCAAGCCCAGCGGTACCGCCTGCGATACATCTAACTTAACCGGGCTGACATCTATATCCATAGTTATGCTTTTGCCCTGCTTAAAGCTATCGTACAGGTATTCTACCAACTCGCGTATGTATACAGACATGTCTATAGTAGCTACATTATCTGACTGGTAAAGCTTTTGGTGAATAAGCGACATAGCCTGCATCCTGTGCTGGCTGTTCTTGATCGCTTCCAGCGCGTCAGCATTTTCAAGGTAAGCAGACTGAGTATTAAGTAAGCTGATCACGATCTGCAGGTTATTTTTAACCCGGTGATGGATCTCTTTTACCAGCCATTCTTTCTCCTGTAATAGTTTACGCAATAACTCATTTTGGCTATTAATCTTACATTGTTTTTTTTCGAGTATGAAATTACTACGTTTCTTTATGAGGTAACGGTTATAAACTAAGCCGAGAAAAATAAATAATATAATAAGCCCTCCTATAAATATCTTCCTGTAAATTGATTCCAGCCTGATCGTGTTTTCCTGAAGTTGACTTTGCTGGGTAAGCATGGCAATGTGCTGGTCTTTATGCTCTACGTCAAATTGTAATTGTAATTCATTTAACTGTTTTCTCAGGGATTGACTTTTCCCCGAATCACTTACCATCTTGTAAATTTTATAATGCTCAAATGCTGATTTGAAATTACCTACAGCTGAATCTGTTCTCGCCCAATATAATTCATTCTCCAGTTTTGCATTATGCATATGATTTAGGGCTACAATAGAGTCGTTAAAACGAAGGAATTCATATGCTTTTTTGTATTGACGTGTTTCAAAATAATACCTTATCGGGGCTTTGTTAAACGTTGTATTCTGGCCAACCTCTTCCGGGTATTTTTTGCTGAGGCTACGTAAAGAATCAACATAAAATTTCGCCTGCGGATATTGCTTCATATCCATGTAAATATTGGCAAATAAGAACGCAGTTGTGATTAGTTGGTCTTTATCCGTTGGAGGGTAACGCTTAACAAGCCCGTTCAACTCTGCAAGTGCTTTATTCGGGTTGTTAAGTTTCTTCAATAAGAGAGCCAGGTTAAATTTAATTTCCTGAATAGCCGTAATATCCTTAAATTTTTCAGCAATGGCTTCGGCTTTTTCATAATAGGTAAAGGCAAGTTTATAATTATTTAAAACATAATAAGTAATTGCCAAACGGTGATAAATTGTACATAACTGCATCCCGTTATCATGAACTTCTTCTGCTACCTTAACAGCAAGTAGGCCATATTTTAGTGCAAGTGTATTTTCACCATTCAGGTGATAAACATAACCCAGGAGATTTGTGACACCCTGGATTTCCCGATATCCGACAGACCTGTAAACCAGCAACGCTCTTTCGAGCACGACTATTGATTTAGTAAGTTCATTGTTAATCTGGTAAAAATCACCAAGATCCTGAAGGGCATAGGCTAATTGTAAAGTGTTACAGCGTTTTTCAATAAGCGTTATTGCTTTTTCGGTATAGGAAATTTTTTTTTTCAGGTTATCATCGTCCGATGCGGGAAAGAATGCAGCAGCAGCAAGATAAGCTTCACCTGATTCATAACTTAGTTTATTGTTTATTAAAAATGCCAGCGCTTTTTCGTTTGTCTGCCATCCTTTTTCACGGTTTCCGCTTTCCCTATATACCTTTCCCTCAAGCATCATACTCCGACCCACCCCAGAGTTATAGTGAAGCGCTAAACTCAACTGTTTTGCCTGAGTACTGAAAAACAATGCGCTGTCCATATCCTTCGGAAACTCTCCGGGTTTATTTAGGTACCAATTCCCAATTTCAATTAAAAGTGCGGCCTTAGAAGTATCCTGCCTGGCGATTGCAAGTTTCCTTTGTAAAGTTTGTAATCCCGGACCGGTTTGCGCTGAAGTAAACGTCCCCAACAAGGTTAACATTGTTATTAAGACACTAGTTCTTAGCCGCATGGTCAAGCTTTTCTATTTTTCATCTTTTTTAAATATCCAGTAAGCCGGGCTCAAGGGTATAACTCATTTTCAGTTTGTAATTCCATGGCTTACGACAATTAAAATACCACTACATAAATAGCTTATTATCAATTATTTAAAATGCAATTATTCTATTAAAGCTCACGATATGTCGTCAATTTACTATTTAAGCCGTTGTTGATGTAAAAATTTTGCTGTATTAATTGTACATATAACAGCTCGCAAGAGACGATACTTTAATTAATTTCAATTTATTGAAATACATGGACGACCAGAGTGTTTCACTATAGAGCTATGATAAGCATTGTTTACCAACAGAAGATCGTTAAGGATAGGGTACTAAATAAAGAGATCAATTTACGATCGATGATCAGGTCACCAGTCATAAATTGATCTGGTAATATAATACTAAGCATGGATAATGCTTAGTATTATATGCATTTACGCGGCGTTCTCAGGCACATTTCTATGAGTGCTAAAATAACAAACAATAATGCCTGCCCCGGGTAGGATGACAACCGTTAAACCAAAGCTTTTTGCCATTAACGCGCCGGCAAGGCAGCCTGCTAAAAATCCACCGATAGTAATACACTGATGCTTAAGCCCCTGAACAGATACCAGATCCTTAAAGTACGAACTTATTGCATTACCCAGATCGAGCGATGCTTGGGTGACATTACCCGTCATCATAGTTGTTGGACCGTAGGTTTCCTTGGCGTACAACTTTCCAAAGGCGTTTTGAAGCCCCATAGCAAAGACAACCATCATCACCACCAGGTAAGTTTCCCAGATCAGTCCCGGAGTTCTTATAAATAATTCTGAAATAATACCTCCTGCCACAAGAAGCATCCCTTCCATAAGCAGTAATCTATACCTGTTAACAGATTGTGCTGCTACCATGCCACCAATTATTACTGAAATTATAAATACGGGGAAGGTAAGCAGTTTGATCCAGGCCTGAGGATCAGAACCCTTTACAATTTGATAAGCAAACGTGATAAAGTTACCTGTTACATGGGCTGAGAAAATAGACCCTGCAGATATAAAAGTTACGGTATCACAATACCCTGCCACCGCTGCCAGCATAAGGGTTATAAACCCAATACTTTTTTGGTTTTCCATTATCACTATCTTAAATGTGAACGCAGCATCCAGGCCATTTTCTCGTGGGTTTCCATAAGGCCGGTAACATAATCGCTGGTGCCAAGGTCTTTAAAATCATTGGCAAAAATATTAATGTTCTCTCTCAGGTGAATGATCAGGCTTTCATGATCGATCAGCAGTTCGGCAATAAAACCTGCGCCATCATTTTTGCTATGCAATACCTCCGATAAGTGTGTCAGTTCTAAAAAGCTTTTAAGTGTGGCCGGCGAGTAATGCCCCAGTGACCTGATACGTTCTGCAACGCTGTCCATTATCTCAACCAGTTCCTGATACTGTGCTTCGAAAAACAAATGTTTGCTATGAAAGTCCGGGCCTTCTACATTCCAGTGTGCATTGCGGGTTTTGGTGTAAAGCACGTACTCATCTGCCAAAATTTTGTTTAATGCATGCGCTACTGCGCTCAGGTTCTCTCTTGATATTCCGATGTTTGGTTCCATTGTTATGTTGTTTAATTGTTAAAAAAATGATTGTATAAATAGTGGTCTAATGATATTGAGCCGGGGCCTGTAACCAGCAAAAGCAGAAAGCAGATGGTGTACACGTAAGGCACATCTCTAATTTCAAGCGAATCGTTTTTATGGACTACAAAGTAGCCTACAGCAGTAACACCGATGGTGGGCAGTACGGCGAGGCGGGTTACCGCACCCAGTATAACCAATATGGGTACAACCGTATCTGAAAGCGTGGCAACCAGATTATTAATACCCTGGGGCAAACCAAGTGGGTTGGGTAATACTTCGGTCTTGCCGCCAGTACTTCTGAATTTTTTCATGCCGTGTACACGGAAAAGTTCCACAGCCAGTAGCACACGAAAAGCCAGCATTGCCCAATTGGACAAGGATGAACCCAGATCTGAATAAAGCAGTGGTTTTATAAGGTTGTTCATCGTTGTTCTATTAAAATGCAAAACATGAGCAGCCCAATGCACCCCAAAATGCGGTGTAATTATCAACTGGTATATTGCTCATACGGGCATCATTATGGTTGTGCCCATGCACTGTACAACTGCCAACGCAGGCATGCACTGCGGATACTATCTGTATTTGCATAATCGCATCATCCGATTTGCGTTTTTCGGCTTGTGCCTGTTTAGAATGCGCCCGTGCCTGATGGTTACTACCCGGAAAATATCCGTTGTAAAGCTTGGTTGGCGACCAGTCCGGCAAGACTGGTATCGGCGGCGGGTTATGTGCAAAGAAAGCCCCTTTAGCATAAACTACTTTGCCACCTAAAATGGTCAGGTCTGCTTCTATAGATTTGATCTCTTCTTCCTCAACCATAAAATAATCCCGGTCAAGCACCACCAGATCTGCCATCTGCCCAACTTTTATGCTGCCTTTTTTTTGTTGCTCGTTAGAAAACCAGGCACTACCACGGGTGTAAAGCTCTAATGCTGTTTCGCGGCTGAGTTTACTATTATCATCATAAATAGCCATGCCACCTACCGTTTTGCCGGATGTTAACCAGTAAAGTGCCAGCCATGGATTATAGCTGGATACCCGGGTGGCATCTGTACCGCCACCTACAGGCACGCCCATTTCCAGGATCTTTTTTACGGGCGGGGTTTGCAGTGCAGCTTCTTTGCCGTATCTATCAGCAAAATATTCGCCCTGGAAAGCCATCCTGTCCTGTATCGCTATACCGCCTCCTAATGCCTTAACGCGTTCTATATTTTTCTCGTCTATAGTTTCTGCATGGTCAAATATCCAGGGCAGGCCATCAAAAGGTATGTCGCGGTTTACCTTTTCAAAAACATTTAAAAAGCGGGTTATACTTTCGTTATAAGTAGCATGCAGGCGAAACGGCCAGCGGTTCTCAACAAGCAGCCGCACAACGCGCTCTAAATCATCTTCCATCTGTTCGGGCAGCTCATGGCGGGGCTGCATGAAGTCCTCAAAATCTGCAGCCGAAAAAACCAGCATTTCACCTGCACCATTGTGTCGGTACATATCGTCGCCCTGATACAGTTTTACGGTTTTTGTCCAGTTGTCAAAGTCTTCCTTCTCTTCTTTTGGATGTTGGGTAAACAGGTTGTAAGCTATCCTGACAGTTAGTTTTCCTTCATCATTCAGCTCCTGTACTACCTTATAATCATCCGGGAAGTTTTGGAAACCACCACCTGCATCTATTACACTGGTAATACCAAAACGGTTCATTTCGCGCATATAATGGCGGGTAGAATTTAGCTGGTGCTCGTATGATAATTTAGGCCCCTTGGCTAAGGTTGCATACAAGATCATCGCATTGGGTGTTGCCATAATAAGGCCTGTGGGCTCGCCCTTAGCATCCTTTTCTATTAATCCGCCCGGTGGCGGTGGCGTATCTTTAGTATAACCCACCGCTTTTAGTGCGGCGCGGTTCATAAAGGCACGGTCATACAAATGCAGAATAAAAACCGGGGTATCCGGCGATATAGCGTTGATCTCTGCCAGGGTTGGCATACGCCTTTCTGCAAACTGAAATTCTGACCAGCCCCCTACTACCCTTACCCATTGCGGCGAAGGGGTACGATCCACCTGCTGCTTAAGCATCCGCAAGGCATCGGCCAACGATGGTACACCATCCCAGCGTAGTTCCAGATTGTAGTTAAGGCCACCCCTTATCAGGTGCGTGTGCGAATCATTAATACCGGGTATCGTCCTCTTTTTTTGAAGATCAATAACTGTGGTGCCTTCATTTGCATATTTTAATACTTGCGCATCATCACCAACGGCAATAAATTTACCATCTAAAATAGCCACGGCAGTTGCCTTTGGCAGCTTAACATCAACGGTATGTATTTTACCGTTAAATAAAACCATATCTGCTTTTTTCATACTCAGCCTGTTTACTTTCTGGTAGATAAATAGCTTTTAATAGCTTCGCCAGATGGTTCAAAAAATGCCTGTCCTGCCAAAAGGGTAACTTTAACCAACGGCTTATGCGTAGTTACTTTTTTGTTAACCAGGTATTCTTCTGTTTCATAAGCTTCGAGCATACCTTTTACTACGTTAACTGCCACCGTGCCGGTGGGCGAATCTATCCCGCCGTCCTTCAGATCGCTGGCATGCGAATAGCTGCTTACACCTAAACGCAGGGCTTCGCGCATGCCAACGCGGCCAACATCGGTCATCACATCCGGATTGAAGGTAGCACGGCTGCCTAAACCTATCAGTAATAGTTTTTGTGCAGGCATACTACCTTTTTGCGGGGTGATCAACATGGTTTCCAGACGATGCCCTAAAAACTTGCCACTTTTGCGTAGATCGGTGATCAGGCCACTTAAAGCCTCGTCAACATGTAACAAACCGTTGGCAGCAGCCGGAAGAGCCTGAGAACTCGTCAGGTCGCCTTCTTCATATTCAAAAATGCATACTACCTGTAACGGCGTTGGCTGGGCAGATGGGCTTTGTACTTTGCCTTCTATAGCTATACCATCAACCTTGCCTAAAATAGCAGTAGTATTAACTGCGGCTAATTTGGGCGCTGCATCCTGCGCCATTACACCGGTAGCAATTAACAATAGTAGTGATGAAACACTTATCCTAAGGGCATGTTGCCAGGCTTTGCCTGCATTAAATAATTTTATCATGATAGTATGTTTTAATTGTTTAATTAAAATTTAAATGTGAATTGTAAATTATAGAACCAGGAGTTTGCGGTAGGCTGCACTACATCCTTTATAAAAGCACCTGTTTTAAAATACTGCGCCCCGCTGCTTAGCGAAAAAAATTTACTAAACCGGTAATCGGCGCTTACCAAATAGGTGGTACCTATATATTTTTTTGATGAGCTTGCCCCGGGCAAGTTAAAATTACCGCTTGGCCGGTATAAGCCATCCTGCGTAGAGTAGCGCCAGTTGCAAACCAAATCGGCCTGCAGGTCTAACTTGTCCGACGGGCTGTAAGTGGCATAAGGGTGCAGGTCTATCAGGTTAGCCGGGCCAATAAGCGGGTTAAACCCAAAGTATCCCCCTCTTGGATAAAGCGGATTAAAGGTTTGCAAGTTGCCGTCCCCTTTTTTCATATCGCCTGATATGTAATCATTCCTGAGGTTGATGCTGGGCTTACCTTTTAGTTGATCGAAAACGTAACCAAAATCAATGGCGGCTGTCCATGCATTGATGTTGCCCTGGCCGAATTTGCCCCATTGGTAAGCGCCCTCTAAGTTGTAAATAAAGCCACCGCCGTTTTTCCAATAACGCGTCGCAACAGTATGCCTGGTTTCATCAGCTATGCCTTCTTCAAATTCCTTATCGTGGTTTTTTACACCCAGGTAGTAAAAATCAAAATTGCCGCCTTTCGGAATCATCAGTGTAGAGTATAGCCCCCACAGGTTTATGTGGTGCGTTGGCTTATTATCAAAAACGCCCGGATACACATTATCTGCCATCATAGCAAACCCATCTATGGTAAAACGCTTTGATTGATACATAGCCTTGGCTCCGGTGAAGTATAGGCGAACATTGGTGCCTTCCCGAACAGATATTAACCGGCCGGTGCCATAATTAAGTTCCTGCCTGCCTGCCCTTACCGAAAAACGCTGCTCATCCTTTTGCCATATCTTAAGTTCAGCAAAAAGGTTCTGGATATTCAGTTTATCCTCGTCTACAGGTGCCGGGCCATACTTACTGCCGTTTTCTAACCCACTGTTTATCTGGGCGAATATCCTAAAGCGGTTACCCATTTGTAAGTTGGTGTTTAACGAATAGCGTTGCAAAAAGCTATTATTATAACCCTGGCCAGCTATCCAGTTTTCATCAAAACGGCCGGCGTATTCATAACGGATCTCGCCACCTACAGACAGGTAAATATTGCGGTTTTGGGATAGTGCTATATACTTTATCTTATTATAAAACGCACCGCTGGTATCTGTTTTTAAAGCGCTATAATCCTCGTCAAACCGCATAAGTTTAAAAGACTGGGCAAATGCAGTGTAACAGCTGCAATATACAAGGGCACAGAATGATAGGATAACGCTCTTCACGGAAATTTTTTAGCTTAATAAATGAGTAGTGAAAATCTCCGTATTAAATTAATGCGATACCATATGATGACCGTACTGGATACCTATACCGTAAGCACCGCCATATTTTTTCATGAGGTTGGTTACCGGCACATAGGTTTCCTGGCGTGCCCAGTCGCGCTGTAACTCTAATAAATACTGAATGGATGTAACCGGCTTAACACCTGAATGCACCATGCGTTGTACAGCGCGCTCATGTGCTTCTGTACTTACGTCGCCGCAGGCATCAGTAATAGCATAAACTTCATAACCTTCGCTAAGGGCCGATAAAGCAGGGCCTACTATACAAACGCCTGTCCACAAACCAGCTAAAACTACTTTCTTTTTACCTTTACCGGTTATCGCATTACAGGCAGCTTCATCCTCCCAGGTGTTCATGGTCGTACGGTCGAGGTAATTAGATGTAGCCTGTGGATAAAACTCTTCTATCTCCGGGAATACAGGACCGCTAAAAGATTCTTCGGCAACTGTTGTTACAATAGTTGCTACATTAAAAATTTTTGATGCACCTGCTATTATTGCAGTATTGGTGCGCAATTCGCTAATGCCTATGCTTTTAGTGGCAAAAGCCATTTGGCCTTCAAAATCAATCAGAACCAATACATGGTTATCTGGAGTTAATAAGTCTGGTGATGGTTTCATAATATTTTTAGCAAGGGATATCCACTTATAATGCCACCACTATAATAAACTGATTACTAGTCGATTAAAAAATTATTAACAACCTAAATATGATGATATATCGTGAATTAGCGATTGTGACTATAACTAATGATTGCTATAAGCATTCATAAATAAACGACATCTCGCGGTTAGTAAATAAGAAATTAAATAAAAACGACTGGCTTTCAATAACATACATCAAGGCCTTTATATTGAAATGCAATAGGTAGAATTAAACAGCTACTATTATGAAAATCATTATGCAACGCAACACATTTACAAAAAGTGAGGTGCAGTCAACAACACAAAAATTAACAGGTTTTAATTATTGTGTCATATCTGCATGGGCATAAGAAATTTCAACTTAACGCAATTACAGGCGTTTTTATACCGCATATACCGTATCACTTATCAGATAATGGCTATCATATACAGATAATTTAATTAACCAAACAGTTATCTATTTTGCTAATATGGCTTATGAGGTTATAAAAAACACTAAAATCATTTAGTTCTACTCAAGATTGAAGACATACTATTTTTTGTTTGAGGGTGATTAAGCAATATATTAATCATATTTGTACTGGTATGACACTTCATCACCCTCTTGACATAGTTAGTACCACATCATTACTGTGATAATATGAGCCATTCAACAGAAACACCTTTATCGAAGATAAACAGGCAATCGTCACTTGAGTATGCCCTGACAGATAGCACAAACAATCTTTTTTATACCAGTATTTTCTTATCAGATCTTTTTAAGATAATCTTTGCCAAATTACACCCGCTTTTTTCTATAGACTGCGCCGCACTTTTAATTTATGATGAACATGTAAATTTTGTTAAAGCGGCTTATATATCTACATGCCAAAATAACCACGAAGAGATAAGTACCGAGGTTATTGATCAACCTATTGAGTTAGATAAACTGCAAAAAACTGTTGCCGATTTTTCTTTCCCGGTAATTAAATCTATGGAGGAATGGATAGAGGAAGAGAACAGGAACCATTGTCTGGTCAATAACGAATCTAGGTACAAGTACCATTGCTACATACCGCTGGAAATTAACAACCAGGTATTAGGTACTTTTGAATTACATAATGATACCAAAGAGTTGTCTGCAGAATGTTTAACTTTTTGCAGTAGCATTGCCGACATGCTGGCAGAAATAATACACCTGAAACGTACAGAGCTTGCATTAATACCAACCAGTAATTTAAGCACAACCATCAATATTGCGGAGAAAACAAACAACCTACTACAGCCTACTTTTAGCCCAAATAACGAGGTATTGTTACAGTTGAATGAAAAGGTTGCCGATATTAACAACATAAATACACTGGCTGATTTTTTTGCCGAAACAGCAAAACTGTTTCCGTTAGCATACGAAAACATAAAAAGTCAGTTAAATGAAATTGAGCTTCATAAAAAACAGCTGGAAGATGAAAAAATATATGTAGCCGACGATGCCATTACAACAACTAACTATCCCGAAATTATAGGTGCAGGCCGGGGTATGCGCAATGTTTTTGCATTAATGGACCAGGTTGCCTCATCAGAATCAACAGTATTAATATTAGGCGAAACAGGTACAGGTAAAGAACTGATAGCAAGAGCTATTCATGAAACATCTGCACGTAATGGTAAACCTATGATCAAAGTAAATTGCGCCGCTATTCCTGCAAACCTGATGGAAAGTGAACTGTTTGGGCATGAGAAAGGCGCATTTACAGGTGCTACTGATAAAAGGATAGGTAAATTTGAACTGGCTGACAACAGTACCCTCTTTCTGGATGAAATAGGCGAGCTACCTTTAGATTTACAGGTAAAACTGCTTAGGGTTTTACAAGAAAAAGAAATTGAACGTGTTGGCGGTAAAACTACTATAAAAACCGATGTACGTATCATATCTGCAACAAACAGAAATTTACTTAACGAAGTAGAAAAAGGGCGGTTTCGAAGAGACTTGTACTATCGCCTAAATGTTTTTCCTATCCAACTACCTGCACTTAAGGATCGTGTCGAAGACATTCCGTTATTGGCATCCTATTTCCTGGCAAAGTATGCGCATAAAGCAGGCAAACAGCTAATCGGTTTTACCCAACGCGCCATAAATCAAATGAGAAATTATAACTGGCCCGGTAACGTGCGTGAGATGGAACACCTGATAGAACGCCAGGTATTACTCAGCAAAAAGCCGCACATCAGCGAAATTGACATAGCTACTAAAGAAAAAACTGTTACTGATAAGGAAGGCGCCCAGCAAAAAATAAAAACCATTGATGAAAACGAACGCGACCATATTTTTGCTGTACTGCAAATTTGTAAAGGCCGTATATCAGGCCAGGAAGGTGCTGCCAAGCTTTTAGGCGTACCGGCTACAACCCTTAACTCAAAAATAAAAAGACTAGGCTTAAACAAAAAGCATTTTTAAGGTACTCATTTGCGATAAATAACTCCGGATAGGCACAACGCATACCTATGGACCTTTTAGTCTAATCCTTATGATATAACATGGTAAAGCATAACATATAATAACGTTATGCTTTACCTAATTTAAATGAAGGGTGATAATCTGTATCTACCAGGCTATGGTATTCAGCATGCTCCTTAACATATTTTGATACAAAGGGGCAGTAAAGCATTATTTTACGGTGCTGATCCTTAGCAAAAGCAAGCGCAACAACAGCCATAGCTCCGCCTATTCCTTTACCCCGAAAAGCATCGGGTACTACAGTGTGCATAAACGCAATATCTTTTTTATAATATTGATATTTAATGTAAGCTAACTCCCCATTTAGGTTTACTTCAAATTGTAAATCGTTTTTGTTATTTACAACATTTATAGCTTCTTGTGCTGCCATCTTTTTTTGCCGGTATTTATTTTAAGATCTCCGATATTTCTTCTATCTCGTCCCTGTTAATAGTATGCCCCATGCCCGGATATATTTTTTCGATTACATGCGCACTCATCTCCCTTAAAATTACAGCAGACTCCTTAACCCGCTGTAAGGGGATGTGGCTATCTACATCGCTACATCCCAAAAAGACTGGCGTACCCATAAAATTACCTTTATAGTTTGCTGTATTTAATGTGTCGCCTATAAGCCCCCCACTTAAAGCAAACACCCCACCTAACCGGCTGGCATTACGGGCTACAAATTCAAGGGCCAGGCACGCCCCTTGCGAAAATCCGAGTATAAAAATATCCTCTTGTTTGTAACCGGTAGATGTAAGGTCATTAATCAGGCTTTTCAATAAGTTTAACGCATCACTCAGCATCGGTTCGTTTTGTACCTGCGGCGCCAAAAAACTTTGCGGATACCAGCTGTTATTATCCGCATTGGGGGCTACAATATAATAATCATAAATAGGTAATACGCCTTCAAAACTATTGACAATATCTGCCGCTTCTGATTCCCTGCCATGTATCATTATAATAGCTTTGGTGGTTTTAGGGTACATCTCACCAAAATAAATTGTTCTTTCGTAAATATCCATAACCGCAAAAATTATTGCTTATAATTCTCAATAGTATCTATGTCCCTGGCCCCTGCTTTATTAGGGTTTTCGCCGGCATCACGCAGTGCCCTTCTTTGTCTTAATAAATCCCAGCATTGGTCAAGTTCCAGTTTTATGTTGTGCAACTTATTTACCTCTTCATCAGTAATATTTTCTTTCCCCCAAAGTTTTTCTTCTTTCTCGGTTAAGTTTTTAATGTGGTTTAATACCTGGCTGTCTTCCATCTTATTTATTTTTTAACAAACATCATCAAAATACAAACCAGTAATTAATTAACTGTAATTCAAAAACTTATTAGCAAATCACTTAATACTGCTTACGATATATCATCATTTTACGGTTACCGACTTAACTAACGGACTGTTATTAAACACCCTGTTTTGTTTTTAAAAGATATTTATGTGTACCTGTTAATACCAATTCACCGCGTTGATTGTGTATAGTAGCTGCAGTTTCCACTTCACCTGTATCACCCTGTGGGGTTAACGCAATAATTTGTAATGCAGAATACAAGGTATCGCCTGCATTTACCTCTTTTAAAAATTTGCACGATAGTTCGGTAAAAGCTATAAATACCTCGCCAATTACATGCGGAAACATGGTAGCGCCCGGGGCAGTAAATGCTAATACCTGCAACCCATGCACAACAGGTGCTTTATGCCCGTGTTTTTTTGCCCATACCTCATCGTAATGTACGGGATGATTATCACAGGATACGGTTTGGAATGCTGCAGAATGAGCATCCGTGAGCGTACGGCTTGGGGCACGAAATATCTCTCCGATCTGTAATTCATCAAATGTACGTGCCGGTACTATCAAAAAATCATTCGGGTTAAAAGCAACGGTTTGCAGGTTGTTATTTGGTTCTGTTTTCATAATGTTTAATTTTTAACATAATAACCAAACATTCAAAAAAGCAACCAAATGATATGTATCTAATAATTAAATAATTAACATTAAATCATTGTAAATAACCATAACGATATAGCGTTATTTTACCCCTTAGTTATCTATTATTATATATGAAGTCAACAAACAAAGGTTACATCCCTAACAAATACTGCTGCTATACGTATAAAAAACAATCATTTATCGCGTATTAAATTCTATGTCTATATCTGCATCGTCTGAGGGTAAATACAGCTTTTTAAAAAAGTTTAATAGTGCGTGGAAAACACTGGTGGGCAGCCCTGCGGATTTTGCTTTAGAGAGCCGGATATTTCATTCTATAAGCATCTGTTTAATAACAATAATGGTTATATACATACCGTATAATTTTTCTATCGGTTTGTACATATCTGCTATATCTGTTTTTATATTGGCTACTGTTTTTGTAATACAATTCTACTACTCAAGGTTTCATGCACGTATGCATAACAGTACCCTGTTTGGCTTAGCAGGTATAGTTATTTTTTCGGTAAACTATTTTACAAATTCGGGCATCAATGGTTCTACAGATCTTATCTGGCCATCTTACCTATTATTGGTTTTATCCATTTCTCCATATCGCCAGCAGCTTACCTGGTTAATGGTATACTTAATTGTTTTTTATGCACTTCATAGTGTCGAATATTTATATCCGCAATTAGTTACGCATGCATTTAACACGCCTAAACTGCAATTTATAGATCGCGTTACATCTTTCCCGATGCCTGCATTTGCTATATATATTATGATAAGATTTATTAGGCAGAGCTATGATAAAGCCAGGATAACGGCAGAGCAAAGAGCCCAGGCAGTGGAGATACGTAACAATCAAATACTGCTACAAAAAAATGAGCTGGAACAAAGTAATGCCGAAAAGAATAAGTTAATGTCCATCATATCGCATGATCTGCGTGCGCCATTGGTCAACATTCAAAACTATTTGGAACTACTAAACGAAAATGCGGTAGATAACACCCAGCGGATAAACTTAGAGCAAAACTTGCTTACAGCAACCAACCATACTATGCAAATGCTTTCGAATTTGTTGTATTGGTCTAAAAACCAAATGGATGGGCAAAATATACACCTGCACAGGGTTAATTTATTACAAACCCTGCAAAGCACGCTGGAAATGGAGCAGATGCAAGCCTCAAAAAAGGATATTAGATTCCATTATGACGTGGAAGAAAAGCTGGATGTTATGGCCGATCCGGATATGCTGCAATTGGTTGTACGCAACCTGGTAAGTAATGCTATCAAATTTACGGCAACAGGTGGTGCTATAAACGTATTAGCAAAAACGGCTGATAAGCATGTAAAAATAACTATTAGTGATAATGGCATAGGTATCGATTTAAATAAACAAGCAACGTTGTTTTCTGCTGATACAGAGGTAACCTATGGCACAAATAACGAAAAGGGAGCTGGACTTGGGCTACTTTTATGTAAGGAATTTATAGAACGCCAGAAAGGTAAAATTACGTTTGAAAGCACGCCTGGCATTGGCTCTAATTTTTATATTTATATACCGGCAGTAATATAAAATACCTTTATGGGATACATATTTAACTTTAAGTATTGCCAGTATTAGAAAGCTATTAAAATTTAGGCGGCTATAAATAAATTTTATAATTTGCCGCTTCATTTATACCGGTAAAGTAACCGGTTAATTGTGATAAGGTTTAGGTTAAAATCCCCTGGCGGCGAGCGCATAGGGGATTTTTTTTGCTTAATGGCTTGCTATTGTTTAGTTGTTTAAAATTGCTATATGGTGTTACCTTTGCGCAATGGATTATTTCAAAAGGTTGCAGTCCCTGCTTAATACTGAGTTAAACGAAGATCGCAGCCAGTATTTAAAATTAACCGAATCAAGTTCGGCTGCAGACCGCCGCACCAACGGAATAACCTGGTACCCTGTGGCAATCCGCGGAACCGAGCCAAGCCGCGGAGACTATTTAACTATAGAATTAGAGCGCACAACTAACCAGGATGTGACGCATCAATTTAGGTTTGGCTCTTCAGCCGCCCTTTTCTCTAATCACGATCCTAAAAACAACCGCATTGAAGGCACTGTATCCTATCAGGGTGGCAATAAATTAAAGCTTACCCTTTTTACAGACGAACTGCCTGATTGGTGCCGGGATGGCAAATTAGGCATCGACCTGCTTTTTGATAACAACAGTTATGATGAAATGCAAAGCGCGCTTAAACAAGCGGCGGCTTTGCAAGATACACGCCTGGTTCAGGTACTTACCGGCAGCAAATCTCCCGGGTTTTCTGCCGATGAGGTTTATTTATCCTTACCCCAATTAAACCTGTCTCAGCAAAATGCAGTTAAGCAAATTGTTGCAGCGCAAGATCTGGCTGTGGTGCATGGCCCGCCGGGTACAGGTAAAACAACCACGCTTGTACAAGCTATAAAAGCCATGATTAGTAACGGCGAAAAAAAGATTCTGGTTGTTGCACCAAGTAATACTGCTGTAGATCTGTTAAGCGAAAAGCTGGCCGACGAAGGTTTAAATGTATTACGTATTGGTAACCCTGCGCGCGTATCCGAAAGGTTAACAGCTTTAACTTTAGATAGTAAGATGGCCGGGCATAGCCAAACTAAAGAAATTAAACGCTTAAAAAAAATGGCTGCCGAGTTTAAGAACATGGCCCACAAGTATAAACGAAATTTTGGCAAGGCAGAACGCGACCAAAGAAAGGCCTTATTTGATGAAGCCCATAAAATAATGAAGGATGTGGATAAAACCGAGCAATTTATTATTGATGATGTTGTGGAAAAAGCGCAGATCATATCGGCCACGTTAGTTGGGGCTAACCATTACACTATCCGCAATTTAAAATTTAATACAGTTGTTATTGACGAGGCAGGGCAAGCTTTAGAGCCAGCCTGTTGGATCCCGATATTAAAAGGCCAAAAAGTGATATTGGCAGGCGACCACTGCCAGCTGCCACCCACTATAAAATCTGCCGAAGCGGCGCGAAATGGGTTAAGCACTACCCTGCTCGAAAAATGCACCGGTTTGCACCCCCAAGCGGTTAACCTGCTGAATACGCAGTACCGGATGAATGAAGCCATAATGGGCTACTCATCTCAAGTATTTTATGACAACAAATTACTGGCGGATGTATCTGTAGCGCACCATATTTTGTTTAAAGGCGATATACCTTTTACATTTGCAGATACAGCAGGTTGCGGTTTTGATGAAAAACCTGCAGGCACAAGCGTTGCCAACCCAGAAGAGGCTGCCTTTTTATTTAAACACCTAACCCGGCTTCTATCAGATCAAGAGGTCAACTTTACTACAGAAACTTTCCCATCTATAGCGGTGATATCGCCCTATCAGGAGCAGGTACGCTTACTGCGCGAGCAGTTGGATAACACGCCCGACTTACAGCCATATACTCATAAAATATCTGTAAATACAATAGATAGTTTTCAGGGGCAGGAACGGGATATTGTTTACATAAGCCTGGCACGCAGTAACAGTGATGGCCAAATAGGTTTCCTGGCAGATATTCGTCGGATGAACGTGGCGATGACACGCGCACGAAAAAAACTGGTTATTATTGGCGATAGTTCTACCCTTGCCGTATTACCATTTTATGCCAACCTGGTGAGCTATGCAGAAAAAACAAACGGTTACCAAAGCGCATGGGACCTTATGGAATATTAATAGCGAAATATTCATTTAAAATTAGCGGGCTTAGGCTTCACAAAAAAGGCAGGCGGTATAACCGCACTGCCTTAAAGCATAGATATTAACTCACTTATTTCAGATGCTTACTCTTTGATATTATGCAGCTATAGCTTTATATAAGGCTGATAGCTTTTCTACTGTATAGTCAATTTCTTCGGCGGTGTTGTATTTACTGAACGAGAACCTGATAGTATTGCGGTAAACATCAGCACCGATAGCTTTTAACACATGCGATGCCGAACCTGTTGAACAGGCACTACCGCCCGAAACCGAGATATTATTTTCATCCAGGTAAGCCAACACATCACCATAGGCGTGGTTGATGGGTAAGCTTACACTCAGTACTGTGTAAAGGCTTTTATCAGCAACTGCCGAATTACCGTTGAACTGTATATCAGTTATTTGATCGCTCAGTTTGGCTATCATTCTACTTTTTAATTTCTGAATATAAACCTGGTGCTCATCTATATCTTTATAAGCTATCTCTAAAGCTTTTGCCAGGCCTATAATGCCATGTATATTTTCGGTACCGGCCCTTTGTTTGCGTTCTTGCGCGCCGCCATGTAATAATTGTGAAAGCTGTACACCATCCTTGCAGTAAATAAAACCTACCCCTTTTGGCCCGTGAAACTTATGTGCCGATGCAGCTATAAAATGTGTTTTTAGTTTGGACAGATCATGCCTGTAGTGGCCTATGGTCTGTACCGTGTCCGAGTGAAAAAGTGCTCCCTTGCTACAACAGATTTCGCCTATTAATTCAATGTTGTTCAGGTTGCCTATTTCGTTATTAGCGTGCATTACAGATACCAGGGCTTTTTTGTTGCCTTTTAATAAATTATCCAAATGGTTTAGATCCAGATTACCGCGGTTATCGGTATCAATAAAACTTAATTCTATTTCGCCATTACTTTTTAAGGCATCCAGTGTATGCAGAACGGCATGATGCTCAAACGGCGTAGTAATAACATGTTTTACCCGGTGCGAACGCACGCTGGACAGGATAGCCGTGTTATCGGCCTCGGTGCCACCACTTGTAAATATGATCTCGTTTTGCGAGGCGTTAAGCAGATTGGCTATGGTAATGCGTGCATTTTCTATTGCATCTTTAACTATCCTGCCATGCCCGTGATGTGAGGAAGGGTTACCAAAATTTTGTAATAAGTATGGGGTCATTGCCTCAAATACTTCCCTGTCTAATTGTGTGGTTGCAGCGTTGTCCAGATAAATGCTCATGTTGGTACTTTTAATTATTTACAAAATGCCTTGTAAATACTTATCAGATTCAGAAGCGCGAAGAAATTGGGATAGTGGTTTTGAATTTCTTTGTTCATCTTATCTCTCTCCGTTAACCGGAGCAGGAATTAGCACCTTATACCTGCTTATAAAGCGGTACAGGTTGCTAAGACGTCGTAGGGCCTTTCCCTCTGTCTTTCTGGATAAGTACTTAAAGAACGATTATTATTATGCAAATATAAATATAAAATCTACTAATCCTATAGATTTTATATTTTAATTAAAAAATCCACTAACAAAAATAAAAGGATGCTTATTTAAAGCTATCCTTCTATTCTTTAAGATTTGTAAAACAATAGCTTAACCATTAATCCACAGCATCCAGCTGAATGACAACACTGGTATGGTAACCACTTATCTCGGGGTTGATCCCTATATTCATCAGGAAATCGCCTTTATATACCATGTTACTTTCCAATACCGAGGTAGTGCCAGGATAAAGGTTTATTTCTTTTACAGCATATTTCTTATTGGGATCTAAGCCTTTAAAACGGATAGGGGCTTTTGTACCAGCATTATAACGGCTATTAACCAAGTAATTAAATACTACAGCTTTTGAACGGGCATCGTTTACATACATGATGGATGCAGCATCATTACCCCATGGGCTTTGCAGGCGGTACTGGTCGCCGTGCCATATTACATCTTTAAGGCCATCATAGTTTTTAAGTGCAAGCTGGCAGTAGGCCAATTCCTGCTCGTTTAGTTTGCTTACTACAATATCAAAGCCCATTTTGCCCATCATGGCAACATCCACCCTAAACTTAATGGGCTGTTTACCCCAATCTGTAACATGGTTAGAGCTGGTTATCGCCGGGAAGAAATAAGAATATTCCCATTGGATGAAGATCCGCTCCAACGGATCTGTGTTATCGCTTGGCCAGTATTCTGTAAAGTATTTTAATGCGCCATAATCTACACGGCCGCCCCCACCAGAGCATAGCATCAATGGCACTTTGGGGTATTTGGCACGTACCCTATCCAGCACTTTATACAAACCACGTACGTAATCAGTATACAGATGCGACTGATCTTGCTTTAAATAGGATGAGTGGGCGTTATAAATAACCGCATTACAATCCCATTTAATGTATGCCAAATCTGGGTTCTTAATAAACAGGTTATCTACCACACTAAATACAAAATCCTGCACTTTGGGGTTGGTTAGATCAAGCACCAGCTGGTTCCTGAAATATTTTTCGGGGCGGGCGGTTTCTTTAATAACCCAATCCGGATGCGCTTTATAAAGATCACTTGCCGGGTTAACCATCTCCGGTTCAATCCATATGCCAAACTTCACATCGTTTGCCTTTGCTTCCTTAACTAACGAACTAATACCATTCGGCAGTTTTAACTTATTTTCTTGCCAATCGCCCAATCCGGCATTATCACCGTTGCGGGGGTGATTATTGCCAAACCAGCCATCGTCTAGTAAAAACATGTCTGCGCCCAGTTTTTTGGTATCCTTAATCAGTCCGGCAAGTTTCTGCTCATTAAAATCAAAGTAGGTAGATTCCCAGTTATTCAGCAGGGTAAGCCTGCTGCCTTCGCCGTCAACAATTTTATATCGACGTGCCCATCGCTGCATTTTACGACTGGCTTCGCCTGTGCCGTGCTCGCTGTAAGTGTAAACCAGTGCCGGTGTTACAAAGGGCTGGTTAGGCTTTAAATGATACTCGGCAGCGGCATTGTTGATGCCTGCTATCAGCCGCAGGTAATTGGACGGTTCGGGGCTTAATTCAAAATCTTCCCTAAAATTACCCGACCACTCTAACGATCCTAACAGTACTTTACCTTCGTCTTCAGTAGCAGGCTTATCCATAGATACCATAAACATAGATGGCTCATACAAATTAGCGCGGGTGCCCAGCTTGCTGTCTATCGTTTTAATACCATGGGTTAATTTGCTTTCTTCGGGATGCATTTCCATAGCCCAGTTACCATGGTATTGTTTTAGCCAAAAGCCACCGGCTTTTAAAGTAAGGTTGGCGGATGCAAACTTATTAAGGGTTACCGCCCCCTTTTCGTTATGTGTTATTACCGACCATTGTTCGGTAACATCCTCTTTAAAAAAAGTTTTATAACACAGTTTTACTTCAAAATTGTAAGCCGGGTCTTTTAATGTCACAGTTAGTATCGATACGTTATCATCAACCCTGGTTACCTTATGGCTTACATAATGAAGGTCAAGAGATTTATTACCATCGGCATGTGTAACCGTAATGGCGGGTTCTGCGAGGTTAGCCGATCCCGACGGCGTGTAGGCATCATCCAATATGCCCGAATCGTCATTAGGTTTATACATCTTACCAATCTGCTGATATTCTTTGACATCAGATAGCCTTGCGCCAAAGTATACCATTTTAAGGTTCTTTTGTGCATCTGTTTGCAGCACTAAAGCATTATGACTGGTTTCTACAGGGATGGTTAATTCCTGGGCTTTTACTATTGCACTTGCGGATATCAGGCAAACGGTTAACAGGTTCACTATGTATGTTTTTCTCACCATGGTATCTTCTAATAATATTACTATTCGGTTTGGTTATTAATTGGTTTATTCTGCGGAAAGATGTTCCTCCTGCCCTTAAAAGGCAATAATTCAAATATGCGTAAATTAGGCAACGATAAGGCAAAGTATTTTATTTTCCCTTGGTTATCCTGAACTAACAGATAAACATATTTTTATCGGTCAGCAGTTTAATATCACGTTTTAAACAGTAATAATTAATGCAGGGATAATATGATAGTAGTAAATTGCCCTTATTTTAATTAAATGGCTTCAACTAAACATACATCCCCGGTTTTTAAACAGAACGTGCCGGATGATTCTTATAAATTTAAACCCCTACCCGCACCAACAGGCAACTATCCGTATCATTTAAACTTATCAACCATCGTTACTGATACCGATCCAAACAAGCTGGTATTCCAAATGGTTGGCGATACAGGCGGTAACCGTAACCCGGGCGGCCAGTTGATGGTAGCAACAGCTATGGCCGATCAGTATACAACAGAACCTGCCGATCAGCCAAAATTCCTTTATCACTTAGGCGATATTGTGTACCATTATGGCGAAGCAGAGCATTATAACCAGCAATTTTTTACCCCGTTTAAAAATCACCCCGGCCCTATATTTGCTATTGCAGGCAACCACGATAGTGATATAAACCCCGATAGCCCTGTGCCCTACCAAAGCCTGGATGCTTTTACTACGGTGTTTTGCGATACCGAACAACGCTATATACCATTCGATACAGAAAAAAGCCGTAAAAGCATGGTGCAGCCAAACATTTTCTGGACACTGGAATCTCCCTTGGTTAGCATCATAGGTTTACATAGCAATGTGCCCAAATTTGGTGTGGTAACAGCCGAACAAAGGGCATGGTTTGTAGAGGAACTTATTAGGATAAACGCCAACCGCCCCGGTAAAGCACTTATAGTCTGCATTCATCATGCGCCCTACTCTGCCGATACCAACCATGGATCGAGCAGGCAAATGATCCATTTTTTAGAGGATGTGTTTAAAGAAACAAATATTAAACCCGATGCTGTATTTAGCGGGCATGTACATAATTACCAACGCTTTACTAAAACGTATGCAGATGGTATTTGTGTGCCATATATAGTTGCCGGTGCGGGTGGCTTTGATGAGCTGCATGATTTAGCCCTGACTAATGACCCTCGTTTTACAGCAGATGATGTTTTGTTTGATGGAGTTAAACTTGATGCTTACTTTGAGCATAAGCACGGCTTCCTTAAGTTAACCATAAAAAAAACGCCGCAAGGTGTAACCCTAAGCGGCGATTATTATATAGTTTACGATAACATGGTATCAATTGCGGATAGCTTTTGCAAGCATATCTGATTCCATTAAAAATTCATCTTTTTATCTAAAATAAATTAAGCCAGTTTCCAATCCGGCCTTTCAAAATGGCAGGTGTAGCCATACGGATTTTTTTGAAGATAATCCTGATGTTCTTCCTCTGCATTCCAAAAGTCTGTTGCAGGTACCACTTCGGTAATGATCTTGCCCGGCCATACGCCTGATGCATCCATTTCAGCTATTAAAGCATTAGCAACATCGCGCTGTTCATCGTTTAGGTAAAATATAGCCGACCTGTAAGACAAACCAATATCGTTACCCTGCCTGTTTTTAGTAGTTGGGTCATGTATCTGAAAAAAATACTCCAGTAATTTACGATAAGACAACTGAGCAGGGTCAAAAGTAACCTCGATGCCTTCGGCATGTGTGCCGTGGTTACGGTAGGTTGCATTAGGGACATCGCCGCCTGTATAACCAACCACCGTTGAAATAACACCCGGATAATGCCTTAGCAATTCTTCTACCCCCCAAAAACAACCTCCGGCCAGTATAGCTTTTTCAGTATTCATATATTTATTTTGTTATTTAAATAAAGGTAATGTACAATACACAATTTGCAAGCCTCATTTGTTCATCCATGGGTCATTTATTGCGGTAATTGACAGTATAAAGAGAATTGAAAAATTACTACAATTCAATAAAAAAGGCACCCTGTAAAGGTGCCTTTTAAGTATGTGCATTTTTAAATAAATTAAGCCAGATCAAATCTGTCCAAATTCATCACTTTGGCCCATGCGGCCACAAAATCCTTCACAAATTTGTCCCGGGCATCTGCACTTGCGTACACTTCTGCAACGGCGCGTAGTTCGGAGTTTGAGCCAAATACCAAGTCGGCACGGGTGGCGGTCCACTTCACTACGCCGGTGCTGCGGTCGCTGCCTTCGTAAATTTCTCTGCCACCGCCGGTTGCTTTCCAGGCGGTACGCATATCCAACAAGTTAACAAAAAAATCATTGGTTAACAAGCCTGGCTGGGTTGTGAACACACCGTGTTTAGAGCCATCAAAATTGGTATCTAAAACACGTAAACCGCCCACTAAAACGGTAAGCTCAGGTGCTGTTAATGTAAGTAACTGGGCTTTATCTATCAGTAATTCTTCTGTAGATACAGATGTTTGTGACTTACGGTAATTACGGAAACCATCTGCAACAGGTTCTAAGTAACCAAAAGATTCTACATCGGTTTGCTCCTGCGAAGCATCCATACGGCCCGGTGTAAACGGCACTGCCACATCATACCCTGCATCTTTAGCTGCTTTTTCTACAGCAGCAGAACCAGCCAATACTATCAAATCTGCCAGTGAAACCTTTTTGCCTGCTGTTTGCCCGCCGTTAAATTCTCGTTGAATATTCTCTAAAACGCTTAATATCTCTGCCAACTTTGCAGGGTTGTTAGCCTGCCAGTATCGTTGTGGAGCTAAACGAATACGGGCGCCATTTGCACCACCACGTTTATCAGACCCACGGAAGGTAGAGGCCGAAGCCCACGCGGTAGAAACCAACTGAGATACACTTAAACCCGAATCAGCTAGTTTAGCTTTTAAAGTTGCTATATCATCCGCTCCTGTCAACTCATGATCAACCGCCGGAATGGGGTCTTGCCAAAGTAAAACTTCCTCCGGTACATCTGCACCCAAGTAACGGGCACGCGGGCCCATATCACGATGTGTTAATTTAAACCAGGCACGTGCAAAGGCATCCCCAAAAGCTTCATGATCTTCCAAAAACTTCCTGGATACTTTTTCATAAGCCGGGTCAAACCTTAAGGCCAAATCAGTAGTAAGCATTGTTGGCTTGTGCTTTTTGGTACTATCGTAAGCATCCGGAATAATATCTGCCGCATTTTTGGCTACCCATTGATGCGCACCGCCCGGGCTTTTGGTAAGTTCCCATTCAAAACCAAAAAGGTTTTCAAAAAAGTTATTGCTCCACTGCGTTGGGGTGGTTGTCCAGGTTACTTCTAAACCGCTGGTAATGGTATCTGCACCCTTACCTGCACCATAAGTATTGTTCCAGCCAAAACCCTGTAATTCAACGTCAGCAGCTTCGGGCTCTTTACCAACATGGTCAGAAGATGCCGCGCCATGCGTTTTACCAAAGCTGTGCCCCCCTGCAATCAGGGCAACTGTTTCTTCGTCATTCATGGCCATGCGGCCAAATGTTTCGCGGATATCTTTAGCTGCAGCTATCGGGTCAGGGTTACCATCCGGCCCTTCAGGGTTAACATATATTAAGCCCATGTGTGCTGCACCGAGTGGCTTTTCCAGGTTATGTGAGTGATGTTTATGGCCATCGGCATCTTCATCAGATACCAAAACGCCACGTCCTTCTACACCCGGCGAGCCATCCGAATAACGCTTATCGTTACCCAACCAGGTGGTTTCAGAGCCCCAGTATACAGATTCGTCTGCTTCCCAAACATCTTCACGGCCTCCGGCAAAGCCAAAGGTTTTAAAACCCATTGATTCCAGGGCAACGTTACCAGTAAGTATCATCAGATCGGCCCATGAAATTTTACGGCCATACTTTTGTTTAATAGGCCAAAGCAACCTGCGTGCCTTATCAAGGCTCACGTTATCTGGCCAGCTATTTAATGGTGCAAAACGCTGCAAACCCGCACCACCTCCGCCGCGGCCGTCGCCTACGCGATAGGTACCGGCACTATGCCAAGCCATGCGTATAAATAAACCACCATAGTGGCCAAAATCTGCCGGCCACCAATCTTGCGAGTCGGTCATCAGTGCATGCAGATCCGTTTTTACAGCTTCCAGATCCAGGCTTTTAAAAGCATCCGCATAATTAAAATCTTCGCCCATTGGGTTTGATAAAGCCGATTGCTGGCGCAGAATATTCAATTTTAACTGGTTAGGCCACCAATCCTGGTTGCGGGTGCCGCCACCCCCAACATTATGCTTATTACCACCGTTTAGGAACGGGCATTTACTGATGTCATTAGATCCGTTTTCCATTTTTTTAGGTTTAATATTTTAAACTTTGATTCTCATGATTGAGGATTATATAAAATTAGAACATTGGATTCGATAATCATAATCAATAAATTCTATATATAATAGCTAAAAACTATCGGTAGATATATAGTGTTTCCTACAGTGATACCCATCAGTTATGGAACCTGCAAACTATAACTATTTATTAAACCATATATTTTATTAACGGGCATAATAAGGGTGTTTGCTCGGCTAAAACGCGCAATATTAACCCCTACCAAATTCCCCGATAAATCAAATACAGGCGAACCGCATTCACTGGCGCTGATAACAGCATCTTGGATATATACACCCGTAAAGCCATCTCTGCGCAGGCTTTTGCCTCCTTTAAATTGTTCAACAGGATGATTAGATGGCTGAATGGCCGGATATAATAGGATAACCTTTTTTGTAGAAACTTGCCCGTTACGGGATATCCCTGTTATAATCGTGTCACCTGCCATGGTTTTTTCAAATGCTTTAACATAATCGCGTTTATTATGCACTATCTGCTGGTCGAATGTTTGTATTCTATCTCCCTTTTTCAGCCCTCCGATGTCTGCTGCACCGCCCGGTTGAACTGATAAAACTTCAAGTTGCCCGTTTGCTGTATCAATATATGCGCCTATACGCCCGTAACTGGATACTTTTGGAAAATCAAGCGCTTCACTTCCAAGTATCCCCTGTTTTATGTTCCCAGCCCCGGTTATACTTAACAATAATTTACCCGGTTGATTTGTTGCAACCTGATTTTGTTGCAGATCATGGATTTGAATAGGCGTTTTTAAATTTACTACCGGAGATAGAAGTACCAGGTCGTTGGCCTTGTCCCTGAGCAATACTTTTAATGCAATAACTTTATGATTGGCTAACAAGATCATCGGCTGCTCACCTATTACCGAACTCTTGCTAACTACTAAACTTTTAAATGATGATATATTTTTTTTGTCGGCAATGTTAACAGCTATTACCGTACCTAGTATCTCTTGGGCAGCCCCATTAATGGTACTGCTGATCCTGACACACGCCGGCTCAAATTTCCGCAGGATATTTTTGAACCGGATCGGGTCATAATTGGTTGCTTGCCTTTGCAATTGTATATCAGAAAAAATTCGATCTGTATCTGAAGGTAAAACCGTGTAGTCTTTTTGTATTGTTAACGCTGTCCGGTAACGGCGATAGGTATCTATAGGTATTTCATAATTCACTTCTTCGGGGATACGGATACCGCTGTGGATGCCAATAAGCCGACCATGCATGTCAAATAAAGGGCCACCAGAATCGCCCGGCTCCATAATACAGGTAGATTGTAAAAAGCCAAATTCATTTTTAAGGCTACTGATATACCCAAACCTGATAGTTGGTTTGCGCTGCGCCAGGCTTTCGGGATAAGCAATACTTAAACAAGGCTGGTTAATTTTTAGGGATGATGACCAGCCCAGTTCTACAAATGGCCAATTACCCTTCTGTATAATCTTTAACATAGCCGCATCAGGCTGCATAAAATCTGGCGGTATACTTATCCGCCCTAAACCCTTTGCATTACATTCACGGCCATTCGCAAACATAACTTTATAGGTTTTACCAGGGTGTACTACGTGTGCCGCACTAAATATTTCTCCATCTGCACTAATAACCACACCACTAAACTGGGCGCTTAACCTGTTTTCTGTCTCTGCATCAATTTCCCACATTAAAACCGAGGCTTGGTAGGCCTTAGCTATCGCCAGATAAATATCAGATTGGATTTGTTGCTTATTTATATTGGCGGGCTGTGCCGACAAGGAATTTATACCTAGCAAATAAAAAACACTGCTGAATAACTTTACTTTAATCCACTGATGGTACCTCATGTTGATAATTTTTTAATGAAGTACTATAACCAATGCTTTACCCTATGTATGCTATAGGTGTATAGCAATCTGCAGCATCATTTACCCGACAAATATGCTCTTATATAGGTATATGGGTAAGCACATTATTATTTATGAAAATTTGACACAGATGCTGAAATTTTTTCGGTGCCTGGCTGTAAAATTTGCAGTTAGTAGCACTTGGCATATGCCTTGTTAAAACATCAATAGTTTAATTAATTTCTATATTTTAATCATTAATCACATTAAGGAGGAAAATTTATGACACTGGTTAAATTTAATCCCGACAAAAGAAACAATGGTTCACTAATGCCAGGCTTTGGTGACGTGTTTGACTCTATTTAAATGACACATTTTTTAATGATCGTTTGACCAGCAGAGTGCCCGCTGCTAACATAAGTGAAAGCGAGGAGTATTTCCATGTAGAGCTTGCTGCCCCGGGCCTTAAAAAAGAAGACTTTAAGCTGAACCTCGACCGCAACGTATTAAACATCTCGGTTGAGCAACGCACGGAGAGCGACAAATCACAAAAGAATTATAGTAAGCGCGAGTATAGTTATAGCTCTTGGGTGCGCTCGTTTACCCTGCCTGAAAGTGCTAATATTGAAAATATTGAAGCGACTTATGCAGACGGCGTTTTGAAAATTGATATTGCCAAGCGCGAAGAGGAAAAAATGGCGCGACGACAAATCGAAATCAAATAAAAGTTATGGTTTAATTTACGAAGAGGCTCCATAAAAGGGGCCTTTCGTTAAAATCTTAACAAAAATTAAAATTGGCGAATCATTGTACGCTGATTGATCAATACTAAAAGTAACCAAAAGAAGCAGCCCATGGGCTGCTTCTTTTGGTTATGGCCTTCATTAACGAAACTATTCCTTTATAAACTTTAAAAATTCATTATTAAACTTCTCGCGTTCTTCTATAAATAACGCATGCCCGCTTTTATCGAAAGTTACCAGTCGTGAGCCTGCTATCGCTTTGTTCATTTGCTGCGCAAGTGCATAGGCCACAATATGATCTTCTTTAGCCTGCATAATTAATGTTGGAATTTTTATTTTAGGCAAGTCAGCCCTTAAATCTTCATCACGTAACGAAATTAAAGCCTTTTCCATTGCATAAGGCGATGATTGCAATTCCTGATTGTAAAGCCAATTACCAATTCCCGGATTTATAGCAGTAGGCGTCAACGCAAACTGACTGCCAATTCCTGCCAGCAAAGCTGGCCTGTCTATACTAATTTGATTAACCCAGCCAGAAATGGTCGCCTTTTCAAACAAAGGGTACGGATAATCGGCTGTTTTGGTATGCCTTGGGGCCGCAGCTGCAAATAAGGCCAATTTTTTTAAATGGGCACCATTGTACTTTGCAGTATAATGTAAGGCAATTGCACCCCCCATAGAATGGCCGCCTAAAATTGCATCTTTGATGTCCATTTGGTCCAACACGCTTTTAATATCATCCGCGAATTGATCATAAGTATACTTTCCGTACGGCTTATCTGATTTACCAAACCCCCGCATTGTTATCCCGATAACCCTATACCCTGCTTTCACTAATGCCGGATATTGGTATTCCCATGATTCATCACCCAGGGGATAACCTGGTATCAACACTACAACCGGTCCGTCACCCAGATCTGTAACGTGCAATTTTACATTTTGGGCTAATTCATAATATTCTTTCCTGGCAGTAGATTGTGATGTATCAGCATAAGTTTTTTCACTTTTTTCTGCTGACTTTCCTAAGCTAATGGTAACACTGGTAGCAATGCTCATCACTACAATTGATAATGTTAAAAATTTTTTCATCATGTTAAATTAAATATTTACTAATCTGTTTATCTTTCGTCGCGGCTTGTTCTAAACCGAACGTAATAGCTAATCCAAATGTGAAGCCAACATTTAAGCTATTGATAGACAGTAATTTACAAAAATTAGACATATTTATACATGACGAAATATCGCCAATATCCGAATTGGTTACATTCAACTACTAACACTTAAGAGATGCAGTTAGTTAATGGAAGACATGGTATTTAAACAGGTAACTATTAATTAAAAAATAGTTATGAGCAGTACCGGAAGACTGTGTTTCTCTCTGTGATACTTACGTTTGTACTACTTGACGGTACGGAAAGTGGCTTAGCACCCATAATGCAGTAAGTCTGATAACTTAATTCAAACCCTATATCCTGACGAGAATAAACTATAATGTTAATTAAAAAACGCCACCGGCTCTCAACACCGGTAGCGCATATATAAATCAACTGTTCAATTTTTTACTTTTTTATACGTTTAATTACACTTAAACGAGCATACAATTCTGCTATGCAGGCCTCATCTAAAAGCCATTTTGGTTTACTTAGCTCATTATTACGGGGCAGCCAGCTATGAGTGGTCAGTCCATATTTATCTTTGGATGTTTGCCAGGCATAGTTCAAATCGTGTTCAATGGCCGCTAAATATTTATAATTGCCATCAACTTTGTACAGTGCCTCATACCCTCTAAATAGCACAGTAACAAACCACGGCAAATCTATATGCATAACCAATTTTGTATCATGAGGCACACCAACATAATAATTATAGCTATCTGCAGCTAACTGTTGGGCTTGTTTCAGGTATGCTTTTTCGCCGGTAAGTTGATAGAGTATCACCCCTGCTTCAATCAAAGATCCTGTATTATAAGTCCAAAAAGTGCGGTTTTGCTTGCCATCCAACTTTACGTCATTAACAATAATGCCTGTTACACTATCCCGAAGCGTATGGTACATCCAATTGTAAAAGCGCTTACCTTGCTCCAGGTAAAATTTGTCCTTATCTCCTTCGTAAATCTTCAATGCGGTTAACGTTGCCATTCCATTCGTACAAGCGGGTTTTTGGTCTTTATGGCCTTCCAGCCAGGTAACACCACCGCCAACATCATTATTCCAGCCACTTAAAATAAACTTAAAAACATCTTTGGCCCGCTGCAGGTACATTGGGTTTTTAGTGTTGAAGTATGATTCCATATAGTCGATACCAACCAATCCGTTATCATCATAATAACGGTCTGATTTTTCAAACTTTACCGGGTATGCCTGGTAACCGGCAGGCTTACGAACGGTATCGCGGTATTTCTCTATACCAGTTACTAAACTATCCTGAAAAGGTTTATACTTTACTTTAAGCCCGGGTATCTTCATCAGTACGTTAGTTGCCGAAAACACGCCCGAAAACGGCCATAGAAAGCTTACTTCCTTCTCTTTTACGCCCTCACCCTGAAAATAATTGAGCGTATCTTTTTTATTGGAGGGATAGTTCTCAGAAAACAAGCCTACCTGCCCTGGTACACGGTAGCGCTTCCAGATATTGGCGTACATCGCTTCGGCGCGCTGTTGATATATAGCAGATTGCTTTTGCTGTGCAAAGGAAATATGCGTACAGCCTGCAACAATCAACGCAGCCAGGCCTAAAACTAATACTCTACTTTTCATCAAAATCATGTGAGTTATTGTGCCGAAGGGGGTGGTGTTTTTATTCCCCAGTTAATATTTGGCTGGCTACCCATCACAAATGATAGTTTTCCACCTTTCATCAATTCGTCACGGTAAAGCCAGCAGTTGTTAAGCGGCATACCATTAAATTCTGCTGATTGAATGTACACATTGTCTTTAGAGTTATTCTTTGTTTCGATAATCAGCGTTTTACCGTCGCCTAAAGTGATGGTTGCTTTATCAAATAAGGGACTACCCAATTCAATTATCGGGCGCAGATCTGTAAAGCCTTTTACATCAAACAAGCCTAGGGCATTGATTACATACCAAGATCCCAACTGCCCCTGGTCTTCATCCTGCCCATAGCCGTAGCCATGTATAGGCTCGGTACCATAAAAGTCCTTCCCTATCAGCCTCGTCCATTTTTGGGTTAACCAGGGTTTGCCAGAAAAATTAAACAGCCAGCTAATATGCAGGTTGGGCTGATTACCATGGTTATAAATGGAGTTGATTCCGGCAAACGCATCAATGGTTTTACCACCGCCAAAACCCAGTTTTTCTGACACGGTAAAAATGCTGTCTAAACGTTTATTAAAATTGTCTTTACCTATAGCATCTACTAAGCCTGCGGGGTTTTGCGGTACATAAAAGGTGTACTGCACGGCATTACCTTCCTGAAAACCCCTCCAGGGTTGATAAGGATCAAATTTTTCAATAAAGCTGCCATTTGCCCTTTTGGGATGCATCAACTTATTTTGTGGATTAAAGATTTGCCTCCAGCCGTTTGATAGCTTGATCAGTTGTTGATAATCTTCCGTTTTACCCATTGCTTTGGCCATTTGCCCAGCGGCAAAAGCGCTGTAGCTGTACTCCAAGGTATGCGAGCCTGCAAAGTTAGAGCCTGTGGAGTCGGTTACAAAGTCGCGGCCCGTTTGGTCAAAAAACGGCACGTAACCATAGTCTACAAATGCCTTGGTATCCAGTTTACCAGAACCTATCAAACGGTTTTTATAACTCAGTTCGTTTGCTTTTACGGCTTCATAAGCCAAGTTAACATCGTAATTTCGGATGCCTGCATGATAAGCACCGGCTACAGCTAACCCTACAAAGTTTGTACCCACACCTGATACATATTCGCTGTTGGCAATTCCATCACCAAACCAACCTCTATCTTTATAAAGCTGTAACTGCGTGTTCACAAAACTGCCATACCACTCCGGGTAGGAAAGCGACCACAGTTGAGTAATATTCCAAAAACCGCCCCATATGGCATCAGTATTAATAAACTCTGCCTTCAGGTTTTTATCCGTTTGTACCGGTAGTTGGCCTATCTGCCCGCCATGCTTAGGGTAATTGCCGTTAACATCGCTGGCTATGCCCCTACCCAATAGGGCGTGGAACAAGCCTGTATAAAACTTGGTTTTGTCTTTAATATCGGTTCCTTCAACCGCTATTTTACCTAACTGTTGTTCCCATATCTTTTGAGCCTGCAGCCTGGCCTGTTCAAATGATAAACCATTTGCTTCTGCCATAAAGTTGGCTTTTGCATTAGCGGTTGAGGTGTATGATAAGCCAGTTTTAACCTCAATGGTTTCTTTATCGGAAGTTTTATAATTTAATACCAAACCCGCGCCTTTACCGGCAGCGTAGTTTTTGTTCTCTGCTGTATTATCTGCCGTAAAAGATGTAATACTTTGGGGCTTTTTGTTAAGTTCTCCGTAAAAATACATGGCAACCTTACCGGCCGGATCGTAGATCTTTACATACTTGGGGTAAGTAATTACATATCCTTCAAAGTGGGTATCATCCACCATTTTAATACCCGCATCGGTAACTATATCACTTTCGCCCTGTTTGTTTCCAATATCCAGTACAATGTGCGATTGCTCATTACTGGGGAAAGTATATCGCTGAAAGCCCACCCTTTTGGTTGCTGTTAATTCGGCGGTAATGTTATAATCATCCAGTAAAACCTTATAGTAACCTAGTTCTGCAACCTGGTTTTTCCGGTCGAATTTAGAGCGGTATCCGGTGTTTGTTCCCTCCAGATCACCGGGTTTAGTTTTAATTGTACCGGTTGTTGGCATGTAACTTACGCCACCAACTTGCCACTCATGAAAATGCACAAAGCCTTCTATCGAATTTTGACGTGTATCATAACCTACCGCCTCCCAACCAGATGGGTTACCATAGTGCCCGTTTGTTGACGGGGCCAACTTAGCCATACCATAAGGTACTGCAGCGGGTGTATAAAAAAACCAGCGGCTGTGGGCTGTACCAATATTCGGATCGACGTATTTTGAAACACTTTCGCGCTTAACGCTGCAACCGGCAATTGTTACGGCCAGTAAGGCAGCGCTTAAACTTAACTTAACTTTCATTTGTACTGTATATAACGGCAGCCGCAACTGCCGGGTTATTATTTATCGTATTTCGCCATCATGGCCTGTACCCTTTGCATCCATGCCTGGTCTACACCCTCAATTTCGGGCGAGCGGTTAGAGCCATCAAAACTGGCAAAAAAGTAATACGCTTTTGAATCGGCATTCCTGGTTGCCTTGTTTAGGGCAGCAATATTATTGCGGGCATAAGTGAGCCATTTTTCGTCTTTATCCTGCTCATAAAGCCTAATCATCCCCTGCGATCCCCAACCACACCAGGCCGGGTTTACACGGGTTTGAGTTGGGTCGGTATTAAATATATACCCTTTGTATTGCGCATTCCATAGCACCGCATTCATGGCATTGCCAATAGCCTGCGCTTTTGCCAAATAGCTGGCATCATTTATAGCTTGCCCGTAAAGTATATCAGCTTCTAACATCACCGCATTATCGTAAGTAAATTTTTCGAAATGCTTGATACCGGCACCGCCACCGTCAATTTTCCAGATGTATAAACCACTTGCCGAATCATACATGGTATTACGCAGCCAGTTATTTACCTGTGTTGCCCAATCGCGATAGATCGTTTCGCCCGTAATGTTGTATAACTTAGCAAACAGCTGCATAGCCACCCCGTTAGATTGGGTTGGCTTATCGGGTTTTGCCGTATTCCACCAAAATCCCCCGCCGTAGGTGTTATCCCACAGCCCGCTATTTATCAGCCAGTCGGCGCAAGCCTTTGCTTTAGCTAAGTAAGCTGCCTTATCTGCACCGCTGGTAATTTCATAGGCCTCCAGGTAAACCATACCGGTTAGCCCGTTATCATCAACATATTTGTCGCCTGCGGCACCGGTTCCATTCAGGTTTACCGATGCAAAGTAACCACCACGCATATCGGCTTTGTCCCAAAAACCCTCCATAAACTGAAATGTTTTGTTCATATACGGCAGTGCAGATGCATCCCCGGCTGCTACCAAAGCGGCATCAGCATATATCTGGCTTACATTATACCATTCGAAACAAGAATTGGCATTTGATGTGGTGTTTGCCCGGTAGCAAAAATTTGACGTTAACAGGTTATTGCTGATGAAGTTGCGTGTTTCTTTAGCCAGATCCAGGTGGTTAACTGTAGTTACCGGCGGCACAACAGGTGGTGTGGTACCGCCGCCCCCACCGCCCGGCGTTACTTGTTTATCCTTACTGCACGATGCTGTTAATATACTTGTAACAGCTACCAACCCCAATAATATTTTTTTCATGATGATGATAAATTAAATGAGCACCCGTGGTCTTAACCACGGGTGCTTAATTAGCAACTGCTATAAAACGGTTACTTTATGTGTATAGGCATTGGATTGTAACATAACATCCACCTTAACGTTTTTTCTATCGGCCGATGGATCAAACTTGTAGGTATTATTCCATTGGTCGTTTGTTACAGGTACCAGGTAAAAGTAAGACGCCGGTTTGCCTGCAGGTGCATCATTATTGGGGTTTACGCTGCCTACATATTCGGCACCAGCCGCGGTATGTATAATAAACTTGTAACGTTCATCACGTCCCCAGTCAAACTGGTAAAATTCTACCGCTATTTTTGGCGCTTCGAATACACCGTTACCCACATAGTTTAGCGTACCAATTTCTTTACCGTAAGCAGACATATACAAGCCTATAGATTGGATTTCTACAGACTTTGCAGTGGCCGATGTAAAATCAAAATTTAAGCGATACGTTTTTTCTGCACCGCTAATAACAACTGGCGTGGCACCCTCTTTAATGATGCCATTATCAATGTAGTATTGTTTGCCACCATCGGTGTTTTTATCCGTAATGATGTAGTCGCCCGCTTTTAACGAGGTGTAGATCTCAAACAAACCTTCTTCATTCTTCTTTAGCTTAACGGCCTTGCTCAGGTCTGTACCACCCTCGGTAGCAGAACCGGAGATATACAGCTCCGCGGGGTTTTCTGCAAAACCGGCAGGCCTGTCTAACATTAATGTGCGCGACTGTGAAGACGGTTTTGAATTGGTGCCTTTAGACGCAATTACCGCCCATTTTAACTTACCGGTACTTGATGCAGCAATACCCGCTGCATTGGCTATCTTGTTCAGATCCTTATGGGTTATGGTAACCTGTGGCTGAACCCCTGCCCCGTCTGACAGAACTTTGTAAACTGGTTTACTAAAATCGCCGCCATCTTTATCAAAAGCAACTTCGTACAATATTACCCCACCATCTTCGGTAGATGCAGCATCCCATTTAAATAATACGTCTGCAGAACTTGTAGGATCAAGTTTAACGTCAGCATTGTCATTTGGGGTAGCCAGTGTACCAACAGGTGTAAAGCTAAGGTTTAAAGACCGGGTTTCTTTTTTGCAGGAACTTGCTGCAATTACAGCCAGCAGCATTACACCTGCCAGCCTCATTATCTTCTTCATATATTATGATTTTTAATAGGTTTATTTGGTGTAGCCCGGGTTTTGGCCAAGGTTATTGTTTAATTGCGTATCATGTGCAGGTATAGCCCACAGGTAATCTCTGTTTTTGTCGAATTTACGCAGCTGCACCCTGATGTAACCATTATCAGTACCTTGGTCTGACGAGAATTTAGCCCCGTGGATATAGCCATTCATTACTGTTTCAGCTGTTTTCCACCTCCTGATATCATCTGCACGGATACCTTCCATCGCTAATTCTACCCTTCTCTCGCGGCGAATAATATTGGTCATATCTGCATTACCCGGATAGCTTAAGGCACCGGCATCTGTAAAGCCTGCCCTTGAACGTAATGCACCAATTGTTTTATTCCAAACGGTAGCGTCCATTTGGCCAAGGCTTTGTTTAGCCTCTGCATAATCTAACAGAATTTCGGCATAACGGATCAAGTGCAGATTATTGCCCGATACAAAATTGGCTTGCGCACCCGGATCGTAATACTTGCGCCAGTAATAGGCCGTAGCTGATGCCGCTTGTGAACCCGCGCTGTACTCATCCAATCCCGGTTGAACAGGGTCGGTACCTGGTTTAATATAAATGGTTTTGGAAGTGTTGTCACCGTTAACCCAGTTGTAACGGTCATACACTACTGTAGCAGTTAAACGTGGATCGCGGTTTACATAAGGATTAGTTTCTACGTAGCCAGATCCGGTTTCTTTAATGCTTTTTCCGTTCAGCATAATGTAATCATCAACCAATTCTTGCGTTGGTGCCATATTGCTTACGCGGCCGCCAACAGTACGAGGTGCAAAATCCCAAAAATTTTGCCAGGTGCGCCTTGTTGGTACATATTGTAATGATAATATACTCTCATTTGTAGTTTTGTTAATTGTAGGATCGCTAAACAGGGCGCTATAACTGGTTTCTAAACTATAACTACCATTAGTACCTTGGTCATTCATCAGTTTTTCGCAAATGCTTACTACATCAGCCATGCGGTCTCCCTGGTATAATAATACCCTAGCCTCTAAGGCCAGCGCGGCACCTTTGGTAATACGGCCATTTTCGGATGCAGGGATAGCATCTTTAGACGGCAAAGCAGCAGCGGCGGCTTCCAGTTCATCTATCACAAACTTAATTACCTCTGCTTTTGGCGAACGGCCAATGGTTTGTGCTTCTTCGGGCGTACCGTCATGATCAACAATGGGTACATCGCCATACCATTTGGTTAGGTTAAAATGCTCAAACGCACGTATAAAGCGGGTTTCTGCTATTAAACGCGCAATACTTGCCGGCGGCAGGGTTTTATTTTTATCGATGTTTGCTAAAAAGATGTTGCAAGATTTTATTGCCGCGTAATAATTCCTCCAGTCTCCTTCAAACTTACCTGTTTGCGAGGTGGCGTTACCACTGGCAATAATATTCAGGTCGCCCGATGGCGAATAAGCGTTATCTGATATCGCTTCGGCATCAAAGTACAAGCCGCTATTATATATTAAGCTGTAATTATTGTTTAGTGCATTATATACATTAGCATCAACCTGCCAAAAGGTGAGGTCAGAGAATTTATCTGTTGGCGCAATATCGAGTTTTTTGCAACCCGATGCCACTACAACCGCAACAGATACGATCAAAAGCTTTTTAAAAAATTTCATTACTTTATGTTTTAAATTTTATCTGTTTAAAATGTGATATCAAGGCCTGCACCGTAAAATACTGGTAGCGGGTATTGCCTTGCGCTATTAGAGGCCGAACCCAGCCCAAGGTTATTACCAAACTCAGATGTTTCTGGATCAATAAACTTCAATTTGCTTAGCGTTGCTAAATTTTGCCCGATCAGCGAAAGTCTCAAACGCTGGATACCCAGTTTTTTAGTAATGCTTTTATCGAAGCTATAGCCGATGTTTACGTTTTTTAAACGAACGTAAGCAGCATTGTACTTATACAGGTCAGAACCTGTGCGCCAGTTATTGGTATTTGACGGTGAACCAATGTTAGCCAATATTGGGTAACGTGCATCAGGATTTGTTGGCGACCAGATATCGGTTTGATGATCGTAAACGGTAGCGCCATAACCATAGTGGAAAGGCTCAACCAATTCGCCGCGCAAAAACTGATCGCGTTTGCCAACACCCTGGATGAACAGGGACATATCAAAGCCTTTATAGGCGATGCGGTAGGTAAAACCAAAGGTATAGCGTGGGAACGGATTACCTAAAACGGTTTTATCTTTTTCATCGATGATACCATCACCGTTACGGTCTTTAAACTTTAAGTCGCCTGGTTGTACATTGTTACCGGGAATTTTAGGAGAGTTATCAATATCCTGCTGATTTTGAAAGTAACCGTTGGTTTGGTAACCGTAGTATTGGGTAATAGGTTCGCCAATCCGCCTGATCAGTTGAAATACATCCTGGTTGATGATGGTTTGTGTGGCGTCGCCGGTTAATTTTAGCAGTTTATTTTGGTTATCGGCCACGTTTACACTAAAGCTTTGGCTAACCTCTTTACCTCGTAAGTTATACGTTAATGATGCTTCCCAACCTGTGTTACGCACTTTTGCTACGTTATAATCCGGTGAGGCTGCACCAAAAATATACGGAACATCTGCCCTCGCTGCTAATATATCGCTCCTCGTTTCTCGGTAGTAGTCAAAGGTTGCGGTTATTTTGTCATCAAATAAACCGGCATCAAAGCCGATATTTAGCTTAGCAGCTTTTTCCCAGGTAATATCGCGGTTGGCCAAATTTGTGCCCGCTCCACCTACTACCGTACCACCAAAACCATAAGCGTTTGGATAGTTAAAATAAAGGGTTTGATACTGGAAATTGTTTACGTTTTGGTTACCCACAATACCATAGGATGCCCTTAATTTAAGAGTACTTAAGGTGTTTTTAACAGGCTCCATAAACGACTCCTGCGTTACGATCCACCCCGCACTTACAGAAGGGAAGAAACTGGCCCGGTTGCCTGATGCAAACTTAGATGAAGCATCATCACGGAATAAGGCTTCGAACAGGTATTTATCCTTGTAAGAATAGTTTAAGCGCCCAAATATTGACAGCAAACTATTTGCATTTATGCCAATACTATTGCCGGAGGCTTGTGTATCTACAATTGTACCGGTTGTTGGTGTGCCTAATAGCGGATCGGTAAAGGTATTTTGGAATTGGAAACCGCGTTGGCTATAGTTTTCGCTTGATACACCTAGTTGTACTTTGAAGTTATGGTCGTTTATTTTTTTACCATACTCTGCATAAACTTTGGTGTTAAACAATGATGATTTACTGTTACCATCTAATACCGAAAGATCGTTACCATAAACACCTGCCGGTAAGTAATTCACCTGGGTACGGCGGAAAAATGTACCATCATTACGTAAGGTACCGCCAAATTCGCCCGTTAGTTTCAGGTCTTTGGTGATACTTAACTGGCCAGAAAACGCACCGAAGATCTCGTCGTTATCTGCCTGGTTAAAACCGCCTTTTTCTAATACACCATACTCATTATACTGTGATGCCACGGGGTTGGTAAGGTAATTACCATCTGCATCTTTCCAGTTATAGTTGTGTGGCACACGGTTAGCATCCGCAAATATGTTGTTATCGCCAACGCTGTTAGTTTTATTGCGTGTTTTAGTATAATTTAAGATAATGTTAGCCCTAAACCTGCCAATTACCGAGGTTTGGTTAACCCTTAAGTTATATTTTTGATACCCAAAATCGGCACCCGAGCCACCATTACCTATCAGGTTACTACCCTGGTTTTGATAACCTGCAGAAATGTAATAAGAACTGGCGTCGCCACCACCCGTAATGCTTACGTTATGTGATTGCAGCGGTGCTTTTTTCAGCAAGTGTTCAATGTCCCAGGTACCATTACCAGCGTCTTTAAGTGCCTGGATCTGGTCGGGTGTATAAGCAGGCGGCAAACCCGAGTTGATCAGCGATTGATTCTTGTAGTAAGCATTATCCCATGCGTCAACTTTGTGCACCAATACTCTGGCATCCTGTAACCCGTAACTGGCATTATAGCTAACGCTTGGTTTTGAGTTGAATTTACCAGCTTTAGTGGTAACCAAAATTACCCCGTTAGCCGCACGCGAACCATATATGGCTGCAGAACCGGCATCTTTTAATACCGATACGCTTGCGATATCATTGGGGTTAAGGGTATTTAAATTACCACCAACAATACCATCCACAACTACCAGCGGGTTATTATCACCCAGTGTACCTACCCCTCTGATATTAACCGTAACATCGCTGCCCGGGTTGAGGTTGGTTTGCTGTATGATTAAGTTTGGCGATTCGCCCTGTAATGCCTGAAAAGTATTTAGCACCGGCTTGTTTTCGATGTTTTTTGAGCTGATAGTACCTACTGCACCGGTAACGTTTATACGTTTTTGTGTGCCATAACCCACAACTACAACTTCATTAAGGCTGGTGTTGTTGGCTTTAAGGGTAACATTTATCTCGGATTTGCCTGCGATAGCAATATCCTGCTTTATAAAACCGATAAACGAAAAGCTTAAGCTGCGGCTTGCATAGGCATCCGGTACGTTTAATTTGTAGCGGCCATTTACATCGGTAACGGTACCAATGGTGGTACCTGCAATGCTTACATTAACGCCGGGCAAGGGTTGGTTGGTATCATCCAGTACCCTACCGCTTACTGTAATATCAAATGCATTTTTAACGTACATCCGGCTTGCCTTAACAGATGTAGCATGGGCAGCGCTGTTTAAAGCGGCTACGCCAAGTATACCTGCCACCAGCGATCTGCTGTAAAGCCGTTGTAGTTTTCTTAACTTGTGTAATAGTTTTAATCTCATAACTACGGTTTTGTTGGTTTATAATTGTATTTATTTCAGGACCAGGGCACTCTTCACTATGCCTTAGCCTTGTAGGTTTCTTTCCAATAATTTTCGATATTTTCTAATGAACGGCCTTTTGTTTCGGGAATGAGCTTCCAGGTAATCCATAATGCAGGCGAACAGCAAATGGCAAACAGCCAAAACGTCCACGATGAGCCAAGCCCTTCCAGCATCACCGGGGTTAGCTGGCCTACTAAAAAATTACCAATCCATAAGGATAACGTTGCCAGTGCCATGGCTTTGCCGCGTATGGCATTCGGAAATATTTCGCCAACTACAACCCAACATACCGGGCCGAAGGAAAATGCGAAACATGAAATAAACGCCAGTATGAATATTAATATCCAAGGGCCCGAGGTAACGCCGAGCGCAAATAATGCACCGATGATAAGAAGCGATATTACCGCACCACCCACACCTGCAAACAATAAGGGTTTGCGCCCCCATTTATCAATGGTAAAAATGGCAACAAACGTAAATACTACGTTTACAAGCCCAATGGTTACCTGCCCGCCAAGTGCACTGTTTAAGGTAAAACCCGCTTGCTCAAGTATTCTTGGGCCGTAATATATTACTGCGTTTATGCCGCAAACCTGCGACAAAAATGGCAGCAACAATCCTATCCATAATGCTTTGCGGTAAACCGGCTTAAATAATTCCTTAAGAGATGTGTCGTCACTATCATCCTGCTCTTCAAAGGCCTTAATTTCGGTAACAGCTGCGTCGGGGCCATCAATTTTGATCAATATAGCCCGAGCCTTTTCCTTCTGGCCTTTCAACAGCAGCCACCTTGGCGATTCGGGCACCATAAACAGCGATACCAAAAAGATGGCTGCAGGCAGTGCGCCCAGGCCCAGCATGGCGCGCCATACCTCCGCAGAAAAAATAGTGTGCATGCTGCCGCCGGCATATGTATCATTAGCATGGTTAGCAAGATATGCATTGGAAAAATACGCTAATACAATACCAATGGTTAACGCTAACTGATAAAGTGATACCATCATCCCGCGATAGCGAGACGGTGAAAACTCAGAAATATATAAAGGCGATACCATAGAAGCCACCCCGATACCCAACCCGCCGATCAATCGAAAGATAATAAGTTCGGTAAAAGAATTTGATAGCATACAACCCAGCGCAGATGCCAGAAATAACACTGCTGATATAATAAGTACTATTTTACGGCCATACTTATCGCTTAACTTGCCCGAAAAACTTACACCCACTATGCATCCTAACAGGGCGCAGCTTACAAACCAGCCTTCACTAACGGCATCAAGGCTAAAATCATTTTTAACCAGGCTTACCGTACCAGATATTACAGCAGTATCAAACCCGAATAGGAACCCACCAAGCGCTGCCACCAGGCACACCAGGTATAAATAAGTGCTGCTTTTTTTAGCGCCGGTATATTTTAGTGTATCTATCATTCTCTGTTATTTTAAAAATGCTTTTACAACCTTTGCACGGCCTTTACCCAGGTTAGTAATTTGATAAGAACCGGCAGCAGCAGGTATTACAAATGTTTCGGCGTAGGCAAAATTGTGTTTGGTACCATCAGCCGTTTCTACCGTGATGGCCTTGCCTTCTACCAGCATCAATACGTGGCACACATCGTTAGTTAATACCGTTACTTTGTTATCAAATTCCATTCGGTGTACATCATAAAAATGATCGGCATGTGTAGGCACATGTATCAATTGGTAACCATCTGCCTGCTCTATTACCTGAGGCTTAGCAATCAGCTCACGGTAAACCTGCTTCCCTTTGCGGTTAAAATCAAGGTTGTTAAAAGCATGGTCGATATTGATGGGGCGCGGGTTACCATCAAGGTCAAGGCGCACCCAATCGTACATTTTAAAGGTAAAAATGTAAGGCGTGGCACTTATCTCTAATACCAGGTTACCGGCACCGGCGCTATGTACAGTGCTATTAGGTATCAGGAACAGATCGTGTTTGTTGGCCGGGTGCGACTGCACGTATTGCTCAATTTCTATTTGCTCACCTTTTGCCTGGCTCTCTTCTAACGCGGCCCTAAAATTATCCGGATCGATACTTTCCTGAAAACCCAGGTAAACACGCGCGTTATCATCGCAATCCAAAATATAATATGTTTCGTCCTGCGTAATGTTTTCTCCAAAATTCTCTTGTATGTACTTTAATTTAGGGTGGCATTGGATAGATAAATTGCCACCTTCGTAAGTATCCAGAAAATCAAAACGGATAGGAAATTCGTAGCCAAAACGACTGGTATGTTTACCCAAAACATTTTGGTTGTTACTGAACATCAGCGTATCAAAAGATACCTCCAGTAAGTTACCATCGCTTTCAAAAACCAAACCATTCTCGGGCACTATCAATTCAAATGACCAGGCCAGGTTCACTACATCGGTATTTAAGTTTTTAATGTTATTCTTTATCCATTGCCCACCCCAAGCGCCCGGCTCAAACCACGGGCGTACACGTAATACAGACTGGCTTAATTTTTTAAGACCTTCGGCAAGGTCTGCCTGGTGCATCCAGTTAATGGTATCAGGCCATTGGCCATCTGCCATTACCGCAATCTTATTCAGGATCGCTTTTTTATGGTTATTCAGCATAACCCAATCCACAAAATAAAAGCGCTTGTACATCTGAAAAGGCTCTTCTGCTTCTTCGGCCCCCACGTTGGTAATACTACCTGCACGCATCCTAAACTGAATCTCGTTCTTCGGCAGATCGACATATATTACAGGAGCATCCCACCCGGCTAAAGCAGCACCTGTACCTATTATAATATTAATATCACTACTGTTATCAGCAACTTGTTTAATAAGGCTAATATCATATAGATTATTTAACGACAGAGTAGTTTTAGTACCCCAAACGGATGCGTGCTCACCAAGAAATGGTTTAACAAGGGATTCAACTTCTGTAGCCGGTTTTAAATGTTCTTCGGTTTTGATCCAGTTAACGCTAAGGCAGGCATCTGCAAAGCAATCTTGTAAACCATTTTGGATCCTATCCCAAAACACACCAGCATATCCATCAATAACAACTGTTTTTTGAGTGATGATATATTGAGCAAGCGAATAGTAACCGTTAAATATTTTTCCGTCGCCTAACGATGCTGTCGGATACACGTTATATTCACCATCTGTACCAAAGGGTTCGTTTAATTGGGCAGGCATTAAAAATTGCGACGTTTTTCGCAGGCCGGTTTCGGGCATAGTTATCTGCTTATAAATTTTAGTATCAATATTCATTTATTTGTAGTAATGTATGTACATAATAAATTAGACGTAAATTCTCCTCTTCAGGATAATTGTGGTCAAGAAAAAATGGAATTATATAATTGGTTTATGATTATAATGTACAAACATATGAACAAAAATAACAATACCAAATTTATTGAAATTTATTTTTTTCAGGGTGTAAAACGTACACACATAGCAAATTAAGCACTTTATGCAAATTTGATATGTTCATACAATTGAAGTAGTGCAGTAAAAGTATTATTATTGCACCATAACAAACCTTATGAAATATTCAATAGATCATAAAAGCCCTATCCCACTGCACATACAGGCCGAAGAGCTTTTAAGGAAGCTAATTGCCGAAGAAGAATTTCAAAAAGGTAAGGTATTACCCAACGAAGTAGAACTGGCAAAGGTACTGGCCATATCACGCACAACTTTGCGACAGGCCATAAACAAACTGGTTTACGAAGGATTGCTTATTCGCAAAAAACGCACCGGCACTAAAGTAAACCAAGCTACGGTTAGTTCAAAATCAAACAACTGGTTAAGCTTTTCTCAAGAGATGAAGCTGCGGGGTATTACGATTAAAAACTTTGAGCTGCATGTTACCTGGGTTTATCCGGATGAGCAATTAGCTAGTTTTTTTGAGATAAAGGCAGATAGAAAAGTTCTGAAAATGGAGCGCGTGCGCGGCCGATCTGACGAACCATTTGTTTACTTCATTTCTTATTTTCACCCACGCATTGGCCTTACAGGCGATGAAGATTTTAAACGACCGCTTTATGAATTGCTGGAGTTAGATTATTCTACAGTTGCCACGCTATCAAAAGAAGAAATTAGCGCACATGCTGCAGATGACGAAATAGCCAAAAAACTACGACTTAAACATGGCGACCCGGTATTGTTTCGTAAGCGATTTGTTTTTGACCAAGGCGAGCGCCCCCTTGAATACAATTTAGGTTATTACAAAGCAGATAGCTTTGTGTACACAGTAGAAAGCAGGAGGTAACAGAATGGTTATTGCTGATTGCCGATAACAGCTGATGCCATAGCCTTAATTTCCATAATTACCACCTCCGTCCAATTTTATAGCTTAGCATAGTTATCCTTTCATTGCTCGCAGTTCCTCCTCTACTACTCTACCGGTAATAAGTTGCCCTCCATTGGCTGACGGCGCTCCGGATGGCTGTTGACTGTCAGGTCTACGAGCTTTATCTTATACCAGGAGATAAATTACAACGTAATTTTAAAGGCTGTACACTTCAGCTATTATGTAAATATGGAGGCTCAATAGCCGCATCTAATTAAAGCAAAAGGTATATCATTTATTTGATAATTAGGTATTTGACAATAAATCAACAAGCTTGAATTTACTGATTACCTATACTAAAACTTATTATTTATATAAATACTATAGAATTAGTAGTTTTAATTATATATTTGCAGCATAATAGTTCTATATAATTATCAAGAAAGACTGAGGGATAGGCCCGATGACGTCTTAGCAACCTGTACGCCCAAGGTAAAAAGGTGCTAATTCCTGTCTGCAGCAATGCAGAAAAGATAATGTACGCATTTGTTTGCATGCCCTTAGGGCAACATTACTTCTTCTGTACGCTCTCTGCTGATAATTATTCAGGATTGTTTTTAATAACAACTATGAAAATTAAATATTTACTCATAGGCTTCGGCCTTACATTTTTAAATATAGCAGCCAAAGCCCAAACAGGTCCTACCCCTGCTGCTACAGATGCAGATCGTGGATATATTGTGAAGGTTGGTGATAGCGCACCTTCAGATTTCAAACTGCTACTTAGCGATGGTAGAACCACCTCCTTAAAAGAGTTGGCAGGTAAAGTGGTGATATTGCAGTTTACGGCAAGCTGGTGCAGCGTTTGCCGGGAAGAAATGCCCCGCCTGGAGACAGATGTATGGCAGACTTACAAAGACAAAGGTGTTGTGCTGATAGGTATTGACAGGGATGAACCGCTGCAAAAAGTGATTAAATTTCAACAGGATATGCATATTAGCTACCCGCTTGCGCTTGACCCTGGTGCCGAAATTTTCGGGCTTTTTGCTAACAAAAAAAGCGGTGTAACGCGCAATGTGGTGATAGACCGCGATGGCAGGATCGTATACCTTACAAGGTTGTATAACCCACAGAAATTTGCTTCCATGGTAAAAATCGTAGATAACCTGGCAAATAAACCTATCGCAGCAATTAATTAAAAACACAAATCTTAATTTATATGGAAACAACTATTACCTCTCTTAAACGAAGTATCGTTATTAACAACTTAATTCTGCCTACTAAATCTTTTATGATTACTTGCATGCCTGGCATGTGTTGCTGCTGTTAATACCTCTGACAGCCACCGGTTTAAGCTGCTCTGCTATGGCCCGGTAACCTTTCCCTTTACATTTTTACAATTTATAATACCCTGTGGTTAGCATTGTTACGCCTAATTAGGCATGGCAATATCATTTCTGCGGGTATATACAATCAAACAACCATGTTTAAAAATTACAAATCTATACTGGCAATAGTATTGCTCTTTTTTACCCTACAGCAGGCAAATGCACAGGCTGTAAAAATAAGCGGTGTGGTTACCGCTCGTGCCGACGGGCAGCCGCTTCCAGGCGTAAGCGTTAGTGTTAAAGGCACCACCAACGGTGCACAAACAGACGTACAAGGCAAATTTACGGTTATTGCCCAGGTTGGCGACCTTTTACATATTTCTTATATCGGCTTTACCACGCAGGATATACCGGTTACTAATAATGGCACAATATTAAACATCGTGTTACAAGAGGCACCAAATACTTTAAACGAAGTGGTGGTAACAGCCTTAAATATTTCCAAAGATAAAAAGTCTTTGGGTTATGCGGTGCAGGGTCTTAAATCAAAAGACATCTCTGAAGCAAAAGAAACGAATATTGTTAATGCGCTGTCGGGTAAGATAGCAGGTTTACAGGTAACCAGCAGCCAGGGCGATATGGGTTCATCCCGCATTATCATCCGCGGCGAAACCTCTGTATCAGGCAACAACCAGCCCTTGTTTGTGATTGACGGGGTTATTGTAGACAATTCGCAATTTCAAGGAACTAACGGATCAAGGGATTTTCAAAACGCCATATCTGATATTAATTCGGAAGATATCGAATCTATTACCGTATTAAAAGGGCCCAATGCTGCGGCTTTGTACGGTTACAGGGCATCCGGCGGCGTTATCCTCATCAAAACCAAAACAGGCAAGGGTACCAAGGGGCTGGGCATAACTATTAATTCCAACACCTCATTCTCAACGCTAAAAGTATTTCCTGATTATCAAAACCAATATGGCCAAGGCTCTAACGGCAAGTTTAGCTATGTAAATGGCGCTGGCGCCGGTGTTAATGATGGTGTTGATGAGAGCTGGGGCCCGGCGCTTAACGGCCAACTTATTCCTCAATTTTTTTCTAATGGTGAGGCAGTGCCATTTGAGGCACACCCTAATAATGTACGCGATTTTTTTAAAACAGGTGTTACCCTAAATAATGGTGTATCTATAGCCGGCAGTGATGAAAAGTTTGATTACCGCGTATCCTACAATAACCTGCATCAAACGGGTGTTGTACCAAATTCGTCGCAAGGCAAAAACTCTTTTTTAATCAACAGCACCTTCCGTCCAAATTCCAAATTAACCATCACTACTATAGCCAATTACATTAAAGATGATGCAAATAACCTACCTGGTGCTTACGGCAGGCGTGCTACCAGTACCATGCTGCAATTTACATGGTTTGGCAGGCAGGTAGATATTAACCGCTTAAAAAACTACCGTGATGCTGCAGGCAATAACATCAACTGGAATAACAGCTACTACAGTAACCCTTATTTTATAGCTTACGAGAATACGGTAGGCCAGCATAAGAACCGCATTATTGGTAGTGTAGAATTAAACTACAAGATCATCAGCGGCCTATCTGCCAACTTTCGCACAGGTACCGATTATTATAACGACCGCCGTAAGATCAGGGTAGCCTATGGTACAAACGGTACGCCCTTTGGTTCTTATGAGGAGGATGCTTACACCGTTAATGAAACCAATACAGAGGCCCGTTTACAATACACCAAAAAACTAAATCAGGATTTTTCGTTCGATGGGTTTATAGGTGGAAATATTAACACTAACCTGAATGAACAAAACGATCAGATAGCACCTAAGTTGGCAGTTGCCGGGTTATATACCTTAAGTAACTCCCGGGATCCGCTGGTGTCTTCTAACATTTACAGCAAATTTAAAACATACAGTTATTTTGCATCTGCCCAACTTGGGTTTAGAAACTATGCTTTCTTAAACTTAACAGGCCGTAACGATTGGTCATCTACCCTCCCGGCAGCCAATTTATCATACTTCTACCCATCTGTTAACGGTAGTTTGGTATTATCAGAAGCACTTGATCTAAAGAGCAACGTGTTAAGTTATCTGAAAATACGTGGCGGGTGGTCAAAAGTTGGTAAAGCAACTACACCGTACCAATTGGTCAACTATTATAATTTTGCTGCGCCGTTTGTTTTAAACACCGGATCAGGAACAATTGCCAACCCGCAGCAAACCTTAGCTTCAATAGATTTAAACCCCGATCTTAAACCAGAAACGACGACTTCAACTGAAGCCGGTATAGAGGCAGGCTTTTTAAATAACAGGTTACGCCTGGATATTAGTGCCTATAATACCAACAGTACCGATCAGATCTTAGGTGTAAATGTAAGCTCTGCTACCAGTTATACTACTAAACTTATTAACGGGGGTAATATTAATAACAAAGGCATCGAGGTTCAATTAACTGCAACACCGGTAAAAACAAGTAATTTTAGCTGGGATGTTACCGTCAATTACTCGCGTAACAAGAGCAAAGTAATATCCCTGTATAAAGAGGGCAACCTACAAAACTACGTTCTGGGCTCTAACCGCACGGTTGATGTTTTGGCCGCAGTTGGCCAGCCATATGGTACCTTTTTTGGCACATCTTACACCCGCGATGCATCCGGGCAGATAGTTATTGGTGCCAATGGAACGCCGGTGATTAATAACACCAAAAAATACCTGGGTAAATTCACACCAGATTGGTTAGGAAGTATCAATAACAGTGTTACTTACAAAAACATTAATGTAAGTTTCCTGGTTGATGCGCGCATTGGTGGTTCTATCTATTCTAATACAAACCGCACAGGTACTTATACAGGCGTATTGGCCTCTACCCTGCCAGGCCGTGGTGCTGCAAACGGTGGTTTAAGCTACTATTACCCTAATAACGACTCTAAAAACCCGGCTGTGCAGGTAAGCACCGGGGCAAGTGCACCAGGTGGCGCAACTGTTTATGATGACGGTATGGTTTTTAAAGGTGTAAAGGCCGATGGTACAGCTAATACTACTATTGTACCTGCACAATCTTATTATAAAGGTTTTACGAATGTAGATGAAGCATTTATATATAGCGCATCTTATGTAAAGCTTCGCGAAGTTAAAATTGGCTACACATTCCCTTCGCAATGGGTAAAAGGCATCGGCCTGCAGTCTGCAACCGTATCATTGGTAGGCCGTAACCTGTGGATCATCCATAAAAATGTACCTAACATAGACCCCGAAACTGCATTTAACACCGGTAACGCACAAGGTTTGGAAGACTTAACACTGCCAACCGTACGTAACATCGGCTTTAACATCAATCTTAAATTCTAACATCATGAAATTTAAATATTTAATATACTTCTTATCCGGCACAATATTGTTAATTGTTACCGCGTGCACGAAAAACCTGGAAGAGATTAACCGGAACCCCAATGCCTCAGAAACAGCCCAACCAGATTACCTGTTAACCGGCGCAACTAAAAGTATAGCTGATACCTATTGGGGAACGGCAAATAATATGGATGCCAGCCTGCTGTTTGTGCAAAACTGGTCTAAAATACAGTATACGGACCCCGACAGGTACATCTACACAAGCAGTTCTTTCCAAGAGTTATGGACGACTGGTTATACCAAAGGCATTGCTAACCTTAACCAACTGATAAAAATTGCTGATGCACAAGCTAACCCTAACTACAAAGGAGTAGCGCTGGTATTGCGTTCGTGGGTTTTTACACTATTGACAGATAATTACGGTGATATTCCTTATACACAAGCGGCAAATATTAAAGAATACTTAACGCCTGCTTACGATAAGCAGAAAGACGTGTATTTCGCCCTGTTAGAAGATTTGAAAACGGCACAGGCAAACTTAACGACCACCGGCCCGGCAATTGCTGGTGACATTATCTACGGTGGCAAGGCCAACTCAATATTGCTATGGAAGAAATTCGCGAACTCGTTACGTTTACGCATTGCTTTACGCATTGCCGACCGCGAGCCCGAAAAAGCCAAACAGGTTTTAGCAGATATTGCAACAGAAGGCAGCGGTTACATTAGCAATAACAGCGAGATAGCACAATTGGTATATTCTACATCGCCCAATCAAAACCCTATAAGTAATTTGTTTGATACGCGGGATGATTACCGGATAAGCAAAACTATAGTAGACAAACTTTTTGAATTGAACGACCCGCGGTTGCCCGTATACACCAGCCCAACAAAAGATGCCACCCCTAAAACATATGTAGGGCTACCTAACGGCTTATTAGTTGGCGATGCAAGTGCTTATGGCTTTACCAAAACATCTAAGCCCGGTGCTTACTTTTTGGCTCCTAACGCACCTGCGGTGATCATTAGCTACGCCGAGGTTTTATTTGATAGGGCCGAAGCTGCTGCCCGTGGTTTTACTACAGAAAATGCTGCAGACCTTTATACACAAGGCATAGCGGCTTCTTTAAAACAATATGGTATTGCAGATGCAGCCATAGCTTTATATACGGCACAACCTGCTATACAGTATGATGCTGCAAACTATAAAAAATCAATTGGCGATCAAAAGTGGATAGCCTTGTTTGGGCAAGGGCTAGAGGCTTTTGCTGAATGGAGACGGTTAGATTATCCGCAGCTACAGCCAGCTGTAGCTGGTACACTTGGCGGCAAGATACCGGTAAGGTTTATCTACCCGGGAACTGAGCAATCGTTAAACAGCACAAACTATAATAACGCTGTTGCCAACCAGGGTGCAGATGCACTTACAACCAAACTTTGGTTTGATGTAAATTAATTGATTAAGGCCGTGTAACAGATGCACGGCCTTATATTGGTGGAGTGGCCGAGTGGTTAGGCGGAGGTCTGCAAAACCTCAAACGACGGTTCGAATCCGTCCTCACACCTCTTTAACCCTATTGATATACAGTATTAAGGATCAGGTGCTGTTTTAATAATGTACAAATGGATCACATACGGAGTGAAGGTTATGGCTGAAAACGGGGACTGGCCGATATCAGCAGATTTACAGGCATTCCACATTATTGCAGCTTACCAAAGAATGCACCGCCTCCATTGCCTGATCCAAGATCAATACCAAATTGACTGGCAAGACCCAAAGCAGCGCTAAGCCACCCGCCAATTGCTTTATCATCTTTAAGTGCGAAACTTAGTGTTGCCTGATAAATTGGCTTTTTCAAAAATGCATAGGTAATACCAAGTAGTTCACCTAAGATTGCTGCAACCAATATCAATTTTTGTTTTGATTTGAGGCACCACCTAAACGATGTATCCTCAAAACAACATCCTTAAGAGATGGCTGCCCGGGTTGGTGTTGCTGCATACGGTGGTCTGTATTAATCATCCGTGCATTTATTTACGTAGGCTTAAAATCCCAAGAATAATAGCACCTAATGAAGCTAACCCGGTAGTTAAACCTAAGATCTCTTGAGTAGTATTTCGGTTGCGAACAGGTTTTTGGGGCACATAAATCTCGCTTCCGGGCCGCACCTCGGGGTGATTATTAAAAAACAAGAACTTCCGTGTACCCTTTACCGTTCCATTTGCATAAACAATATAGGCCCCCTTTTTAAGTGCGTTAGGTGAAAAACCACCTGCATTAAGTACATAATCTTTGAATGACTTGCCTTGACTATATATAACCGCACTTGGATACAATACCTCGCCGTTTATACGTACAATTTGCTGTTGCTTTGGTATCCTTAATACATCTCCGTCTTCTATTAACAGATCTATTTTTGATTTAGGAGATTTTAAAATTGCCGGTAAATCTATACCCACATAATTATTCCGGGGCTGAAGATTTTCCTTGTTTTGAAGCGAATCTGTTTTATTATAATTTTTAGATAATCTTGTGAGTTTTTCTTTTCTGTCTTTTGCTATTTCCGTCGTATCAGTTCTATTCCTGTCGATACCCAGTATTGAAATATTGTCTCGTTTCAATGAGGCACCTTCAATATCAGCTGATGCAGTTGCGCCACCTGCCCGTGCAAGCAGATCAGAAATTTTTTCATTTTTGGTTCTAATGGTATAGGTTCCGGGATAAAGAACTTCCCCTTCTACCCTTACTGTTCTTTGCTTCTCAAACCCAGGTTGGCTATATATCGAAACAATATCATAAGGTTGTAACAAAAAGTTGATTTGACCAGATCTAAGCTGGCTGTCTACAGAAGCACTGAAAACATTAGCTACCTTACTGTTTACCGAATCGGGGTTGGCATTATTAATTCTTCTTGCAACTTCAATGCGTGTATTACTTGCGCCTTCAGCAAAACCACCGCTTTTTATGATCAAATCTTCTACCTGCATACTATCCGCATAGGCAAAAACTCCTGGATGCCTAACTGCACCATTAATAGAAACAGTATATTTATCACGCAGATCAAATGTAGAGGTAATACTTACACTATCTTCGCGCTGTAATGTGATTGACGATTTGTTGGTTGTTATATCCTTTAAATTAAAAGATAACAACTGTTTACTATTATCTGCATTTAAACGGGTTATAGTCCCGCGTTGAAACGCATCTTCTTTAAGGCCTGCTGCTTTATTGATCAATTGCAGAAGAGTCATTTTTTCAGATAACTCGTATTGACCCGGCCTGAAAACAGCGCCGGAAATGGTAACTCTGTTCTCGAAACGATTAAGTATAGATTGTATAGTAAATCTATCGCCACGTAAAGGTATGTAATTACTATAATCGGCCTCAACAACATCAGTTAACCTACGCTGCTGCCCGTTAATTTGCGTTACAACAATGCGTGCTGTATAGGCGCTATCGGTAAAGCCACCTGCGTAATTTAAAACGTTTTGTAAGCTTTCCCCAGGCAGTACTTCAAACAAAGCAGGCACCTTTATCTCCCCCGAAAGCTCAACCCTTGTACGATAAGTGGGTACCCGTATAATATCCTGATCCTGCAAGGTAATGTTGTCTTTTTGACTACCCTTAAGTAAAAAGTCGTAAACATCAAGACGTCTGATGATCCTATTATTTCTAATAACCTCAATTTGACGCATTGTTCCGTTCTCAGAAGGCCCTCCTGCAACATATAATGCATTAAACACAGTTGCCAAAGATGACAGACTATAAGTTCCGGGCTTTTGTACCTGGCCTACCATAATAACCTTTATACTACGTATATCGCCTAAAGTAACAGCTACATTGGTGCCCCGGCCTATTGCATAATTATTGCTTGCCAGCCTGCTTTTTATGGCAGCTGTAGCATTTTCTATAGTTTTTCCACCAACATTTAACACACCTACCCCAGGGATATTAATATTACCTTCGGGCGATATCGTTAGTTTCCAATTAGCTACCGAGTTTCCATAAACATTAATATTTATCTGGTCATCGGGCCCTAAAACATAATTTACAGGGGTGGCAAGCTTTAAATTAGGCTCGAAGCTGCTATTTTTCCCCCTAAATATATCTGCACCAAATATTTTTGGTTTAAACTGTTGAAATAAATTACTGAAAGACTTTGTAGTATCTGCAACATCAAGCTGATTTAACTGCCTCCTTTCGGGTAATGAGGTAGAATCATTTTTATTGATCGTATTAGATTGCCTATTTCTGACTTCTTGTATACGTGCTTGCAGGCTCTGAAGCTGGCTGTTAGAAACTCCCTGGCTTTTGGCTCGCTGTAAAATATCAGCATCACTTAAACCTGCACTTTGGGCCTGTCGTAAAAGCTCAATAATCTGCTGGTCTGAATAATCATTAACATTTAGAGTTGATGGATTAGGAATCGATTGAGCAGCAACGGGCTTATGCAATTCCATAACAATAAAAAGTACAAGTGTCAGGCTAAAAAAATAGAGAAATCTTTTCATAATAATTTATCGCTATAGCGATAATAAGATGGTTGTATTTTTAGGGTAAGATATTTTTAATGCAATTGCAATAACTTGCATAACAGCAGATCCCAACAAGATTATAATAGCAATTTAAGTTTCGCTATGCAATTAATTTGGCTAAACCTTAATGATCATGTATCATTTTCAAGGTATCAACCGATTATTTAAACTGCTCAAAGATACAATTTTTTCGTGTATCACATTTTTAAATTAATGAATTTTAGTTTCAAATGCCAAGTAACAAACAAGCGCTTGAATTGTAATGTCAATTTATTTTTTCACTATCCAACCTAGCCATTAATATATAAAATGAGAGGCATCAACAAGTCAGCAATTTAATCGCCGCTCCTTCTGTCGAAGCTATGTATCCATTTACGTTGAGTTCAAAAAAAGCATTGTAAAACCGGTATATTACCGGTAGTTGGCACGTTTAACAAGCAGAGGAACATCTTTAATAATAATCTTTCTACCTTCGGTTAGCAGAATGCCCTCTGCTTTAAACTCTCTGAGCAGGCGAATCACGTTTTCCTCTGCAAGGCCGGCCATGTTTGCCAGATCGGCGCGGGAAATATTAATCGGAATAACTTCCTGATCATTCAATCCGTACTTGAACTTTTCACGCAGCACAATAAGCGCAATCGCCAGCCGTTCCGGGCCTGTCCGTTGCGCGATCACCGAGATACTGTTGGTCAGCACCGTGAATTCATGGCTAATGGCCTTTAGCAGGCGAAGCGCGAAAACGGGCGACCGGCCTAATATCTCCATAAAATCATCTTTAGGAATGAACGACACCATCAGATCTTCCATAGCAGCGGCAGAGTCGGCATAGCGTTCCCCGGAAAGCACAGGATGGTAGCCCATCAGTTCGCCCGGGCCGGCAACATAAATGATCTGTTCTTTGCCGAGCTGGTCCACCTTGTATTTCTTGACCCTGCCGCTACGAACAAGAAAAATACCAGCAGGCACCGTTCCCTCACGGAAAACCACATCTCCCTTGAAGAGGCGTTGCTCTGTAAGGTGCCGGGTAAGTACGGATGTTTCTTCATCAGAAAGCACACTTAGCACCGAATGGGTTGTGAAATTCCACCTGTCAATTGGAAAAATACCGTTTAAACTCATAGTACAAAGTTACGAAATATCAAAACTGATATACATCAGTTTTTAGACTGATCCCCTTCAGGTAAAGCCAACAGCTTAAGAACAGAAATTTGCAGGATGGTTGTTTATCCCTTTTCCCCTTTCCCTCCAGAACCGGAGGCGCACCGGCAAAGGCTCATCGCCCCCTTAAGGAAGCGGCAGCCTAATGACTGTTTTTTTCGGAATGATGCGGAATTCGACTGGTTGTACCCGGAACACCTTCAACTTATCTCCCTAAAACACTGGACACCTTTAGCTGTAGCAAAAAAAGCGGCTGACTATTTAGACGTACCCGGGAATATCCTGGATATTGGGAGCGGTACCGGTAAGTTTTGCCTGACAGCAGCACACCGCCATCCTCAGGGTAATTATTACGGGGCAGAGCAACGACACGAACTGGTACATTACGCCACACAGGCAGGCAACTACCTTAAACTGGCTAATGCCCATTTTATCCATGCAAATATCACCCAGATCAACTTCCATGAATTTGATCACTTTTATTTTTTTAATTCTTTTTTTGAAAATATTGCCCAGGAAAATGCCATCGACGATACGATTGAGATCTCACATAGCCTCTACGAATATTACAACCGTTTCCTGCTCAATATTCTTAAGGATAAACCCTCAGGTACTCGTGTGGTTACTTATCAGAGCCTGGGTGAAATGATCCCTGCTAACTATGAATTGGTTGCGCATTCCTTTCATACATTGCTCCGATTATGGATCAGGCAATAAATAAATATTTAATTATAACATCTTCAAATAAAAGAAGCTATTTCTCATGTATACTGATACCCTGAATATATCTTACTTCCGCAAGGATGCAGCATTTGACACTTTATATCCCTTACATATACGGGAGCTCTCCCAACTGCACTGGACTGGGCTTGGCGTTGCGCTGGAAGCCAGTAATTTTCTGGCCAGTCCGGGTGCACGGGTTCTGGATATCGGCAGCGGGGTTGGCAAATTCTGTATCGCAGCAGGCGTTTATCAACCGGAAACGAGCTTTTATGGTATCGAGCAGCGCAAGGAACTGTACGGTTATGCCGAAACTGCAAAGGCACAGGTTGGTGTGCAGAATGTTTTTTTTAGGCATGGTAACCTTACCAACCTGGACTATGATGAATACGATCACTTTTATTTTTACAACTCCTTTTACGAAAATATTGAACCGGGAAGCCGAATCGATCACGCCGTACGTACCTCATATGAATTGTATAACACATATACCTTTCATATACTGGAAATGCTGGACAGTAAACCAGCCGGAACCAAGTTGGTTACCTATCATGCACCAGACAAACAGGTACCAGCGGGTTATAAATTAATGGACAATTCGTTCAGCAAGTACTTGAAAATGTGGGTAAAGAAATAAAAGAAGCGTTTAAGGGCCTATTGTGGAAATGACTTATAAAACACATATAAATGAGTAAAACGCCACAGTCGTTAGCCATGCTTGGTGCTAAATGTCCGCGATGCCGTAGGGGTAATATGTTTGAGGGTAAGACCTACCGTTTAGCTTGTAACCGGATCAATATCAATTGCCCTTTCTGTGGAATGGTGTTTGAGATAGAGCCCGGGTATTTTTACGCGGCCATGTATGTAAGTTATGCATTTAATGTCGCGCAAGGCGTAAGTATTTGTCTCTTAACTTGGCTGCTCACCGGTAACACAGATTCACCGTGGTTATACCTGAGCACGATCCTAACAGGCCTGTTGTTGTTGTCACCATTAAACTTCCGTTATTCAAGAGTCATTTTGCTTTATTTGCTGTCTCCTAAAGTACATTACCGTCCTGACCTAGATAAACCTATGATACGAAAACCTGATTAAGTTTAGGTATCGGAACGGTTACATAATGAGAAAAGAAAAAGACAATTACTCCTTCTGGACAAAATATAAAAAATTTGCAGGCAACGAGATCCTGCTTTACCTGATCATGGTACTGGGTATTGTACTTGGTATTATTGTGATCAGCTTTATAAAAGAATAAATATTATATAAATTTAATAACGATGACCATTTCCATCAACGCGGGGTCACCCGAAATCAACACCTGCGAACTCTGTGGGTCCGCAGGCGAACTGTCTGTATACAAGGTTTCACCAGCTGGTTACGAGGCTAATGAGATAAACGTTTGCCAGGCCTGCCAGTCTGAACTAGCAACATCCAATAAACCCGACAGCCGTTACTGGCGCTTCCTGGCCGAGGCAATGTGGAGCGATATACCAGCTGTGCAAGTCTTGTCCTGGCGTATCTTATCCTTGCTGAACGATGAGGATTGGGCCGCCACATGCCTGGATATGCTTTACCTGGAAGACGACCGGCTGGCCTGGGCAAAGGCAGGCTTCGCCACAGAAACCGAGGAGCCGGCGGAAATTCATCGCGACAGCCTGGGGAATGAATTGCAGAACGGAGACACGGTTGTTTTAACCCGTTCGCTAGATGTTAAAGGCAGCTCGCTGAACGCCAAGATGGGCACAGTTGTGAAGAACATCCGGCTTGTAAGCGATAATATCGACCAGATAGAAGGTAAGATTGACGGGCAAACCATCGTTATCCTGACGAAATACCTGCGCAGGCAAAAAAGTTAAACCCAATAAACCCGTTATGATCATCCGAAAGAAAAAAAATTGGTTCGGGATGCTCTTCGTGTGGAGAGGGTCTGTCCTACCTCAGCTGCTGCCTCGCCTAAGCGCCCTTTTTGCATTTACCACGATTGTTGTTTATTTCAAATCAGATCTGGACAGGGTGCACGGAGAACTCTCGACCAATATCTATACGGTTTTCGGCATAGCGTTGGCCATATTCCTTGGTTTTCGGAATACGGTGAGTTATGACCGATTCTGGGAAGGCAGGAAACTTTGGGGGGCCTTGCTGAACGATACGCGCTCGCTGGCTCAACAGGTACACAATTTTATACCTAATGATGAACAGCACAGAAAGGAGAAGGTAGTTTTTATAAGGCAAATGGCAGCTATGGCATATGCACTTAATCACCAGCTGCGGCAAACGGATGCCATGCCAGAACTGCATAAACTGCTGGGAAAGGAGTTGGCCGGTAAACTGGAGCATACGGAATACAAGCCGGTACTAATTATGCGAGAACTTGGCGCGCGCATCAATAGCTGGCGGTTGCGGGGTTCTATTGATACCATATTGCAGGCGGCTATGGACAGGAATCTGGCCAACTTTTCAGATATTATTGGCGGATGCGAACGCATTACAGGTACACCGATACCATTCTCCTATGATGTATTGCTCCACCGCACCATTTACATCTATTGTTTTTTGCTCCCCTTAGGTTTCGCCAATGCATTGGGTTGGTTCGCCCCATTTATCATCACCTTTGTAGCTTATACTTTTACGGCTCTCGAAGCCATTGCCGATGAATTGGAAGACCCTTTTGGGACTATGCCCAATGACTTGGCGCTCGACGCTATGTCGGCCAATATTGAAAGAAGCATCGCCGAAGTAGAAGATCTGCCGATGGCAAATACAGAATCGGTAAATTCATTTTACATTACATAACCAAACATTGCTGTTAACGAAGGCAATTTAGCCTTAAAACCCAAAAATCTCGTGCTACGGTGAATTTTAATGCATATTGGTGATGGCCTGAATTAATTTTAAACTCAGACAAACCTGCGGAACACCGTTCAACAAAACAAAGACAAACCGCTCCCTTTATAAACTTTGGCTAAGCAGCCCTCGTCAGATCGTGCATTCAGTTGGTTTTAAGGACACCATGATTGTCATCTTCACAACATAAAGCATTTAATATACTAAAAAGTATTTTTTATTATACTTTTTAGTATATTTTTGCAACGTAAAGTTTATTAATATGATCACCAAAGCAGAAAGAACAAAGCAATTCATCCTGGAAACAGCCGCCCCTATCTTTAACCAAAAAGGAATATCCGGCGCTAATATAGACCACGTGCTTGCGGCCACAAAACTGACTAAAGGATGCCTTTACGGTCATTTTGAAGGGAAGGAAGACCTCGCCATGCAGGTTGTTGACCACATGCTGAATACTAACGGTGAGAAAATGTTGCTGACCATCAGCAAGGGTAAAACGGCAAAGGCTAAGGTATTTGCCTTTCTCGATTTTTATAAAGACCCCTTGAATACATACCTTAAAGGCGGATGCCCGGTATTTAATATTGCGGTAGAATCAGATGATAACTTCCCGGCAATAAACGAAAAGATTGCGGGTGTCATTCGCCGTGGCCAGGAAATGTTCGTAAACATTTTGAACCATGGTATTGAGAACGGTGAATTTTCAGACAAACTTGATTCTGCCGTTTACGCTTTCAAAGCAGTTGCTGCTGTTGAAGGTGCGGTTGTGATGTGCAGGGCTATGAATACGGCAAAACCCATGACGAGTTTACTCAAAAGCCTCAAATTAGAATTAGAGGGCTATGCGCTCTAATTTTTTTTATATAAAATATACTAAAAAGTCTAAAATAAAAATCATGGAATTAAATAAAAAAACGGTGTTAGTCACCGGTGCCTCATCGGGCATCGGTCTGCTTGTCGCCGGTAAGCTACACGAAAATGGCTACCAGGTAATCGGCACGAGCCGGAACCCGGAAAAACACCAGGCAAAATTGCCATTTAAGTTACTGCCATTGGATTTGAATGATGACCATTCTATTGCATCTTTTGGCAAGGAACTGTTTAGTCAGATCAAAACTTTAGATGTGCTGATCAATAACGCCGGTTACCTGGTAAACGGACTTGCCGAAGAAACCCCCATTGAATTAGGCAGGCAGCAGTTTGAGACCAACTTTTGGGGAACGATCAAATTAACCAACGAGTTGCTGCCCTACTTCAGGAGGCAAAAGCATGGAAAAATAATTACCATCGGTTCCCTGCTGGGGTTGGTGAGCCTGCCGAATGTATCTTATTACGCGGCTTCCAAACATGCCCTCGAAGGTTATTTTAAGGCACTGCGGTTTGAATTGAACCAATTTAACATCAAAGTGGTAATGGTTGGGCCGATCGCTTTCAAAACCAATATAGGCGAAAGTTCAACTATAGCTAAAGGAACGATCGCAGATTATGATCAGTTCAGGCAAAAGGTCCTCGCTTATACCAAAAGTTCATTTGATAAGGCACCCGACCCTTCGCCGGTTATCGATACTTTATTGCGGGCAGTGAAGGAAAAAAATCCGACGTTTGGCTATCCTGTCGGAAAAGGATCATCCATCATACTCCTGCTTCAGCATTTCGCCTATAAGCTGTTCGAGAGGTCGATTATGAAATCGATTAACACATCAAAATAGCATTACATAAAAAAACAAATCATGCAATTAAAAGGAAAAACGGTATTGATCACCGGTGGTGCATCAGGTATAGGGCTCGAAGCAGCAAAACAATTTTTAGCCAATGGCGCCAGTGTGATTATCACCGGCAGGAACCAGGCTAAGTTAGATGAGGCAAAGAAGTTGTATCCGGCAATTACAGCTATTAAAAGTGATGTATCAGATGCCCGCGATGCGCAAAAGCTTTTCGGCCAGGTACAGCAATTGGGAGGGATAGATATTTTATACAATAACGCGGGGGTGTTAACCGATCCGATTAACCTCGGAACAGCAAACGACCGGCATTTTGAAAACGCGGCTTACCAAATGAACGTCAACTACCTAGGGGTCATCCGGCTTAATAACCTGTTCATGGATATGCTAAAATCACGAAAGGAAGGTGCAATTATCAACACCACCTCCATACTCAGTTATGTGCCTTCATTACTGGAAGCAACTTATTCTGCTTCTAAAGTAGCGTTGCGGTTTTATACAGAAACATTGAGAAAGCACCTGCAAATTTTAAACAGTAACATGAAAGTATTTGAGCTTTTACCACCTGTAGTGGCTACGGAAATGACCGCTAAGCGGAACGACAAAAAAATGACTACTGAAGGTTTGGTAAAAGCGCTTATTGCAGGTTTGAAGAAAGATCAGTTTACTATAAGGGTTGGCGATGCCAAAGCGCTTTATATCGTCAACCGGCTTTTTCCAAAAATGGCCTTTGGGTTGGTTAATCCTAAGCAAAGTTACACGGTAATAACATCATAAAAATAATTACAATCCTAAAAAATAATCAAAAAACTAAAAATCATGCGGGCATTCATCGTAAAAAGCTACGGCAAAAGTAAAAAATTACAGATGACCGAATTACCGGAACCGACTGTAAAGGAAAATGAGGTATTGGTACAAATATATTCAGCGGGCGTCAATTTATTGGATTCACTTATCAAAAACGGCGATTTCAAATTGTTTTTACCCTACAAGCCACCATTTGTAAACGGACATGATGTGGCGGGTGTGGTAATTAAGGTGGGTTCAAAAGTCAGCAAATACAAAAGCGGCGATGAAGTGTATTCCAGAGTGGGTGATTATAGGATAGGCACTTTTGCCGAATACATTGCTGTTAATGAAGGCGATTTAGCCTTAAAACCCCAAAACCTCAGCATGGACGAAGCGGCCTCTATTCCATTGGTTGGCTTAACTGCCTGGCAAGCGCTTGTTGAGATCGGAAATATAAAAAAAGGCCAGAAAATTTTTATTCAGGCAGGCTCCGGTGGTGTAGGTACATTCGCGATTCAATTGGCCAAACATCTAGGCGCTTATGTGGCCACCACGACAAGCGCCACTAATGCTGATTGGGTTAAAAAGCTTGGTGCAGACCTGGTCATTGATTACAAAACAGAGGATTTTGAAACCCTATTGAAAGATTACGATTTGGTGCTGCACAGTAATCGTGATACCAAAATCCTTGACAAATCATTCCGCATTCTGAAAGTAGGCGGGCAGCTGATTTCATTGGTCGGCCCTCCTACGCCCGAATTTGCAGAGGAAATCGGTTTGGCTTGGTATTTAAAATTGGTGACAAAATTTTTGAGTTCTGGCGCAAAGAAAAAAGCAAAAAAAGCAAATGCTAACTTTCGATTCTTATTTATGAAGGCAGAAGGAAGTCAACTCGCTAAAATTACAGCATTGATAGAAGCTGGGGTTATTAAACCGGTGATAGATAAATTATTTGCGTTTGAACAGACTAATGAAGCAATGACTTATGTGGAATCCGGCCGTACAAAAGGAAAAGTGGTCATCAAAGTGAAATAATGAAATATTTGAGTAAGTCTTTATCCGGGAGCCTGGTTCCCGGGCGACCTTACCCCAAAACAAGCATTTAAGAATGAAAACTAGGGCTGATATTGTTGCTTTTCTTTTTTGCAGCAACAATACTCTTGCCCAAAACTTCCGAGGCCGATAAGAGCCTAGGGGTATGGCTGAGCGAGCACAAGACCGGTAAAATTGATGTTTATGAACCAGACGATAAATATTTCGGCAAGGTGATCTGGGGTAAAACGATGTACGAACCTAACGCAACTACTTCGCGGAAAGACGTTAAAAACAAAGATGAGAAATTGAGGGCAAGTAACTTCAAAGATATGGCCATGCTTTACGATCTTACTTACCGATACAGAACTTACTAAAAATATTCTCCAGCAGATCATCTGTAGTTACGGCGCCGGTAATTTCACCCAGGTAATGTAGGGCTTGTTTAATATCCATAGAAAGGAAATCTGATGTTACAAAATCTATACCATCTAATACCCTGACAAGCGACTCTTGGGTTTTTTGCAGAGCTTCCAGGTGGCGGATATTGGTCACTAAGGTTTCATGACCAGTGAGCTCACCTTTAACAGCAGCACCGTATATTTTATGCTTTAGTTCATCAATATGGTGCTTCTGTTTGGCAGATATAATAATGGCTTTATCCGTATGCGGCAAGGCTGCCAATTGTTCGCCATTCAGCAAATCGGCTTTATTAGCTACAATAAGCATCGTTACGCCGGGTTTTTGCAGGCTTTCAATATCGCTATTCAAATCGGCAATGCGTATTTCACCGGCATCATAAACGTACAAGAGTAAGGCGCTTTGACTTATCTTCTCCATCGTGCGCTGTACCCCTATCTGCTCTATGGTATCAGTGGCCTCCCGAATGCCTGCCGTATCTATCAGGCGGAAGTTAATACCCTGTATATTCAACACTTCTTCAATAGTATCTCGTGTGGTGCCCGGTATATGGCTTACAATAGCCCTTTCCTCGTTCAGGAGGGCGTTTAGCAGCGTCGACTTACCGGCATTTGGCCTTCCTGCAATAACGGTATTCACCCCGTTTTTAATGGCATTCCCTAACTCAAAAGATTGTATTAAACTGCCAATAATACGGGTGATCTCGTGCGTTAGTTTTTTAAGCTGATCGCGGTTAGCAAATTCTACATCCTCCTCGGCAAAATCAAGTTCAAGTTCTATTAGGGATGCAAACTGAACCAATTGATCGCGCAGTTGCTGTAGCTGGTTGCTAAAGCCGCCACGTAACTGTTGTAGGGCTACCTGTTGTGATGCCTTTGAATTAGAGGCTATCAGGTCGGCAACGGCTTCTGCTTGGGATAGATCCAATTGTCCGTTTAGAAATGCCCTTAAGGTAAATTCGCCTGCCTTGGCTGCGCGCGCGCCATTTTTGATAAATAGTTTAATAATAGATTCGATGATATAGTTAGACCCATGGCAGGAGATTTCCACTACGTTTTCGCGGGTGTATGACCGCGGCGCTACAAATAAAGATGCCACTACCTCATCCAGCTCCATATCACCATTTACAATGCGCCCAAAGTGGATGGTGTGCGATGCCTGTTTGGTTAAATCCTTGCCTTTCCAAACTTTTTGGGCAATGTTAATAGCATCCGGGCCAGATAGCCTGATAACGCCTATCGCGCCTATTCCGTTTGGTGTAGCCAGCGCTACTATGGTATCTTCTTGTTGCATCATCTTTATATGTGCAAAAGTCGCAATTTACTATGAACTAAAAGTTTTATTTTCGCCACACTATGGTAACTTTTTTTGAAGCTTCGCTCGATACTATCTCTGTGCACCATGTAGGTAACCAGGCCGCAGGCGAAATGTATGCCCTGTCTGAAAAAACGCTTGAATTAAAGGACGAGATCATCCCTAACCTGCTGCTGCAGTACTTTTTAAAACCGTTTGAAAAAGTTAACGAAGTATATCACCTGATGCACAGCAGCGGCGACCTTGCCCTTAACGAGATCCATAATTTTACCAGCAAAGTTTTTGAGGATAAAGAGAAGTTTCAGGAAATGTCTGAACAGGTAGCCAAACACCTTTATAATGTAAGCAGCCACCCCAATATTAAAGGCGGCGAACTATATGTTGTTTATTTTAATAATGTACAGATTGAAGGTAACTTATTGGATGCCATTGGAATATTCAAATCAGAAAACAAAGAAACTTACCTGAAGGTGTACCCGGAGCAAGGCGGTTTTGCGGTAGACTACGAGCAGGATGCCATTAATATCAATAAACTGGATAAGGGCGTACTGATATTTAATATTGAAAAAGAGAACGGCTACAAAGTTGTGGTAGTAGATAAGGTTAGCGGCGGGCAGGATGCTGCCGTTTACTGGAAGGATGAGTTTTTACAGTTAAAGGTGCGTAACGATAGCTTTAACCAAACCAGCAATACTTTAGGCATCTATAAAAACTTTGTTACCCAAAAGCTGGATGATGAGTTTGACATGAGCAAAACTGATAAGATAGACCTGCTTAACCGGTCGATGAAGTACTTTAAGGAGAAAGAAACTTTTGATCTGGATGAATTTAGCCAAGAAGTGATCAGCAACCCGGAGGCTATTACCTCATTCAAAAACTTTAAAAACCAGTACGAAGAAGAGTTTGATACCAAAATAGCCGACAGCTTCGAGATATCCGGCAATGCAGTCAAAAAACAGGCACGCATCTACAAAAGCGTTTTAAAGCTGGATAAAAACTTCCACATCTACATCCATGGCGATAATAAACTGATAGAGAAAGGTTTTGATGATGATAAAGCCATGAATTATTACAAGGTATTTTTTAAGGAAGAAGCTTAAATTACAAATAGCTATCGCCATACGTTGTAAAAACCATATCGCTAAACAAAATCTGTTCATTCAGCCTTTACGTAATTACACATAACAATCTATCCATTGTTAACATTACGTGATAGCTGCTATATTTAACCGGTACACCTTTTTACGCATTGCTATAAGCATGCTGCTCATCCTTTTCATAGGGTTTAAAATGGTTACGCCATTATTTTCGTATGCTAAAGTTCCGATAAAAGAAATCACTGCTGATACCGGTGAAAATGATAACGACAGCGAAAAAAAGGCCGACCCAAATCCAAAAGAAAAGGAATTTGCCAGTATTTACTCCAGCCCTAATGTTCTATTCATAAGTCACGTTGCTATTGTGCATCTAACGGCCTATAGCAACAACTACCAATCTTCGCACTTCCAAACGATTACTATCCCACCACCGGACAGAGCTTAATTTACACCATTCTTACTTATGACCTGAAAATTACGGGTTATACATTTTTGTAAATTTTAGTCTATCCAAACATGAAAACATTTAACCTTTATATTAAAAGACTGGGCTTATTATGCGCAGCAGCTATCATCTTTGTATCAACATCTTGTAAAAAAGACAGAGTAATAACCACACCAACAGACGGATCCGTTATAGGGCCGGATCTTGCATTATATGCCGTAACACAAGACAATCAATTGATTAGTTTCAACGCAAAAAATCCATCTTCTGCTACCAAACAAACTGCTATTACAGGTTTACAATCCGGCGAAAATATTTTAGCAATTGATTTCAGGCCTGCAACCGGCCAGCTTTATGGTGTGGGTAGCAGCAGCCGTATTTATGTTATCAATACCGAAACTGCAGCTGCCCGTGCAATTGGCAGTTCGCCTTTTACGCCTGCTATTACCGGCGATGCAGTAGGTTTTGATTTTAACCCAACTGTAGATAGGATCCGCCTTGTGAGCATATCCGGCCAAAACCTGCGCCTAAATCCCGAAACCGGTACTGTAGCCTTTACCGATGGTGTAATAAATGGTGCCGCAGGTGCCACCGTAACAGCCGCTGCATATACGCAAAACCAAGCCGGAGCAGCCACTACAGCCTTATTTGTTATTGATATTGCCAACGACAAATTATACAAACAAGACCCGCCAAATGACGGCAAACTGGTAGAAATTGGCTCGCTTGGTGTTAACGCGCAACAGTCTGGTGGTTTTGATATCAGCCCGGATGGTTCTGTAGCATTAGCTGTTTTAACGGTGGATAATAAATCGGCCTTGTACCAAATTAACCTGGAAACAGGCAAGGCTACTAAAATTACCAATAATTTTACCAGCGTAGTTACCTCCATTGCTATACCTACCCTGCCGGTAGCTTATGCGGTTAGCGCCAATAACGAACTGGTTATATTTAACCCTACAAACCCTGCCCCGGTAGTGAAGGCCATAACAGGCATGGCCGGCGGTGAAAATGTTTTAGGGATGGATTTCCGCCCGGTTAACGGTCAGCTTTATGTATTAGGCAGCACCAGCAGGTTATATACCATTAATGCCTCGTCTGGCGTGGCTACAGCGGTAGGTACGGCCCCGTTAACAACCTTATTATCGGGCACCGAATTTGGTTTTGACTTTAACCCTACGGTCGACAGGATCCGCGTGGTAAGTAACACCGGCCAAAACTTAAGGTTAAACCCTAACGATGGCTTAGTTGCGGCTATTGATTTGCCTTTAAACCCGGGTACAGCATCTGTTACCGCAGCTGCATATACCAACAACTTTGCAGGTGCTACCACTACAACTTTGTTTGATATTGATACGCAAACCAATATGCTTTACACCCAAACCCCGCCAAATGATGGTGTATTGGTGGCGGTTGGTGCATTAGGTGTAACCGCTTCTGCAAGTAATGGTTTTGATATTGGCAGCACCAGCGGCACGGCATATGCCTTGTTAACCGTTGGCGGTGTAACTAAAGTTTATACCATAAACTTAACCACCGGCGCGGCAACAGCAGGCGCTACGCTAAGCGGTAATGTAAAAGCATTTACTCTTGGCCTAGGATTTTAATATCAGCTAACGCAATAAAAGGCAGCCCTGCGTAAAACACAGGGCTGCCTTTTATATACATATATTAGCAAACTATAATTCTCCCCTATAAGCCAGCCGCATAAAACCCATTATCTCATCATTGATATCCGCTACATTCAGCATCCTGAAATGATGATTAAATTGCTGCTGCCCAGGCACCCGGGCTATTTTCTGAAAACATAGATTATCCGGATATTCCTGTTTGAATGCAAATACCACATGGATAAAGTTTTTGCCTAACTGGGTAATATAGGCCATGCGCTTGTGCCCGTTATCCAACCCGATCATACTTTTTAGCGGAACAGCTTCCACGGGGCCAATTGTGTTGTATCGATCTATAAAATAATTAAACAGGGCAAGGGTAACCTCACTTTTGCCGGTTAAGAAATTGGATAAGTGATATTCTTCTGAGGGTGGCATTAGGAAATATTTGAATTACATATAGTCAAATTGTCCTAAAGAGATTGCTTCGTACCTCGCAATGACACATAGGTTAAAGATCAATCAAACTCCGGCAGTATCCCTTCAATACCCCAACGCTCTTCGATGCCTAAACCAAACAAGGCAAAATCATATTTTACCGGATCAAGCGGATCCAGCTCGCGCAGATTTTGGGTAAGTTCTATGGCGGTTTGCCAATCGGTTTGTTTGCGGCTGATGAGTTTTAAATGACGGGCTATACGGTCTACATGCAAATCGCAGGGGCAGATAAGGTCGGCAGGTTTTAATTTGTGCCAGATGCCGAAATCAACGCCATTATCATCTTTCCGTACCATCCAGCGTAAAAACATGTTCAGCCTTTTACAGGTGGATTTTTGCGAGGGCGACGACACATGCTTTTTGGTACGGTGCGGATAATCGGGCAGCGAAAAGAAGTAAGAACGGAAATGGTTTAAAAAAGCTTCCGCCCCCTCCGCCCCCTGAAGGGGGAACCCTTGATTAGTGCCTTGGCTATTTTGCTCCCCCTTCAGGGGGCTGGGGGGCACAAACGCATCCTCCAAACTATCAAAATTCTCATAATGCCACCTAAAAAAAGATATAAAGTATAGTGTATCTATATCATTAAACGTGCGGTGTTTAAAGTGCAGTAATTTCTTTAGATCTGTTTCTTCGTGGTTGATGATAAAATCGTAGGGCGCGCCATCCATTAGGGCAATCAATTCCTTACACTTATTGATGATGGTAACCCTTTGCCCCCAGGCCAGCGTAGCCGCCCAAAATCCCATGATCTCGATATCCTGCTTTTTGCTGAATAGGTGCGGGATGCTTACCGGGTCGTTTGCGATAAACTCAGGTCGGTTATATTGGGCTACCTTTTGGTCGAGGAAGGATTTGAGGTTATCATTCATAATTTTAGAATTAAGAAACAAGAGCCAAGAAACAAGAAATAAACTTGTCGTCTTGGCTCTTGACTCTTATATCTTGATTCTTCTTAGGCTAACGCCTGTTTCAAATCTTCTAACAGATCTTCAATATCCTCTACCCCCACGCTTAGGCGTAACAGGTTATCTACCACGCCGGCTTTATCGCGCTCGGCTTTGGGGATGCTGCCGTGGGTCATGCTTACGGGGTGGTTGATCAGGGATTCTACACCGCCTAACGATTCCGCCAGGGCAAATACCTTAAATGATGATGCAATGCGAAAGGTCTCCTGCAGGTCGGCATCTTTTAATACGATCGAGATCATACCACCAAAATCGCGCATTTGCTTTTTGGCAATAGCATGGTTCTTAGAGTCTGGGAAACCCGGCCAGTAAATTTTCTCCACGCGCGGGTGGTCTTTTAAAAACTCGGCAACCTGTCGGCCGTTCTCACAATGCGCTTTCATACGCAGGTGCAGTGTTTTAATACCACGCAATACCAAAAAGCTATCCATTGGGCCCGGTGTAGCACCACAGGCATTGTAAATAAACCAAAGCTTTTTGTAAAGCTCCTCATCGTTCAGCATTAGGGCCCCCATAACCACATCGCTGTGGCCACCGATGTATTTGGTTACCGAGTGCATAACCACGTCGGCACCCAGGTCTATCGGGTTTTGCAAGTACGGCGATGCAAAGGTGTTATCTACTACAAACAATAGGTTTTTAGCCTTGGTTATTTTACCTACAGCCTCAATATCTACCACCTGCATGGTTGGGTTAGTAGGAGTTTCGATCCAAACCAGCTTGGTTTTATCATTCACATATTCGTTAATGATATCCGGGTTGCTTAGATCTAAAAAATGGAATTTGATACCATAGTTGGCGTAAATCTTGGTAAAGATACGGTACGAACCACCGTACAGGTCGTTACCGGTAATTACCTCGTCGCCCGGGGCCAGTAATTTCATCACGGCGTCCGTTGCACCCATACCGCTCGAAAAAGCTAAGCCAAACTTTGCATTTTCTAAAGCTGCCAAACAATCTTCCAGTGCCTTACGGGTTGGGTTGGTACCGCGCGAGTACTCATATCCCTTATTATCTCCCGGCGATTTTTGCCAGTAAGTTGATGTTTGATATATCGGCGTCATGATAGCGCCGGTAGTTGGGTCGGGCTCCTGCCCTGCGTGTATTGCTTTAGTTCCGAATTTCATATTGCGCTTTCAGCACGGCCCATAGTCGATAGTCGATGGACCATAGTAAAAAAATAAATCACCCATAGCTATGGACTATCGACCATAGACTATGTACTCCCTTAATATGCCCTTGCAAACAGCACCCGTTGCGTAGACGGATTACCGGTGTAAATGCACTTGCCCGCTTCTTGTTTATTATTTAAAGGTATACAACGAATTGTAGCCTTAGTTTCATCTTTTATTTTTTGTTCGGTTTCTGCAGTGCCATCCCAATGTGCCGACAGGAAACCTGGCTGCTCATCCAGCATCCGTTTAAATTCCTCGTAGGTATCTACCTCGGTAGTGTTTTCGGTTCGGAATTGTGATGCTTTGTTGTAGATATTCGCCTGTATCTCTTCCAGCAATGCCTCGATATGTGCGGCAAGTCCTTCCTGATTTACGGTTTCCTTAGTTTTGGTATCACGACGGGCCAGCTCTACTGTACCATTCTGCATATCGCGGCTGCCAATGGCAACGCGCAATGGTACGCCCTTCAATTCGTACTCGGCAAATTTAGCTCCCGGGCGATGCGTGTCGCGTTTATCAAATTTAATGCTGATATCTTTTGCGCGTAATTCTTTTGTTAAGGCGTTTACAAACTGGGTGATGTTTTCTAACTCTTCATCATGTTTATAGATCGGCACAACAACTACCTGTATAGGCGCAAGTTTTGGTGGCAATACCAATCCCGCATCATCAGAGTGGGCCATAATTAGCGCACCTATTAAACGGGTAGATACCCCCCATGAGGTTGCCCAAACAAAATCCTGAACGTTCTCTTTATTGGTGAATTTCACATCAAAAGCTTTGGCAAAGTTTTGCCCCAAAAAGTGCGATGTACCTGCCTGTAGTGCTTTACCATCCTGCATCAAAGCTTCGATACAATAAGTATCTATAGCACCGGCAAACCTTTCGTTAGGCGTTTTACGTCCTTTTACTACCGGTAAAGCCATCCAGTTCTCGGCAAATTCGGCGTAAACCTCCAGCATTTGCTCTGTTTCTGCTATCGCTTCATCAGCTGTTGCATGGGCGGTGTGGCCCTCCTGCCATAAAAACTCGCTGGTACGCAGGAATAAACGGGTACGCATTTCCCAACGCATCACGTTGGCCCACTGGTTCACCAAAATAGGCAGATCGCGATAGCTTTGTATCCATCCGCGGTAAGTATTCCAGATAATGGTTTCTGAGGTTGGGCGAATAATTAATTCTTCTTCTAATTTCGCATCCTCATCCACAATAATATTGCCTTCGCCATCGTTTTTGAGGCGATAATGTGTAACAACGGCACATTCTTTAGCGAAGCCTTCTACGTGGCTGGCTTCTTTTGAGAAAAAAGATTTTGGAATAAGCAACGGAAAATAGGCATTAACGTGCCCGGTATCCTTAAACATTTTGTCGAGCGTAGCCTGTATCTTTTCCCATATAGAATAGCCATACGGCTTAATGATCATACATCCTCTCACGGGCGAATACTCGGCCATGTCAGATTTAATTATTAAGTCGTTAAACCATTGCGAGTAATCTTCGTCTTTACTAATAACACCTTTGCTCATATATATTGATTATTGGAATGAAATTTGACTTTAATTTTAACATTTAGCAGGTGTCAAATTTATAAATTTATACGTTTATTTGAACTCGAACTTTTATACTCCACAAAAATGAAAAGGAACCTTCTCTTCGGAATCACTTTTATCAGCGCATTAGCGTTGAGTTCCTGCTCTGTTAACAAGACAGCATCCAACTTAAAAAACGATGATGACGTATACTTCTCGCGCGCGACTGCGGCGGAAGAACCTGTATATATCACCAGAAACAACCAGTACAATCAGGATGGTGACGACCAGTACAGCGACGATGATGATTATTTTTATTATGACGATTATGCATCTCGCATAAACCGTTTCAGCTATTATTCGCCGTTTGGCTACTACGATAATTTTTATTCGCCTTACGGTTATGGTTATGGCAACGGCTGGAATATTGGCTTGGGCTTTGGTTACGGTGGTTATGGCTACGGTGGCTGGGGCGGCGGCTTTGGTTTAGGCTGGGGCGGCGGTTATGGCTGGGGTTCTCCATGGGGCTTTGGATACGGCTCACCCTGGGGATACGGTGGCTTTTACTCGCCCTACTCTTTCTGGGGTGGTGGTTATGGCTACGGCTGGGGTGGCGGCTATTGGGGCGGCTATTCTGCCTATCGCAGCAACCCACGTCCTTACAGGGGCAATGGCGCACCAGGCAGTTCAACGGCATTTGGTAACCGTTCACGCTCTGGTTATGGCGCCAACAGCGGTATAGGTTATATCCCGGGAGGCAGACAAGCCAGAAGCGGGGTTGCCGGTGTTAGGCCTACTAATCGCGGCCAGTATAACGACAGGCAATCTACCCGCCAGCAAAGGCAGCCACAAAACTATCAACCAAGTGTAGAACGTTCTGCACCATCATCATTTGGAGGCGGTGGTGGCGGCGGCAGAAGCAGTGGCGGCGGTGGCGGCAGACCGGCAAGAAACTAATTGATAACATCAAGCTAACTCACTTATGAAACTTAAATATATACTTAGTGGAATTGCTATAGTAGCAATTACTCAAAATAGTTTTGCCCAATACTCTCAAGACGCCATCAGGTTTTCGCAAACGGTTAACGGGTCTACAGCACGTGTTAAAGCTGTAGGTAATGCCGGCACTGCACTTGGCGGCGACTTAAGTAACGTATCCGGCAACCCTGCAGGTCTGGGTTTTTTCACCCGGTCAGAGATCAGTATTACACCTGAGTTTGGCGGTGCTAAAACACAAGCTACTTACTTAGGGCAGTCAACAACTGCAGATCGCAACAAATTTAACTTAAACAATGCGGCTGTAGTTATTTACAACCAGTTAACCAAACCCCGTGGTGCAGATAAAACAAAGGGTTGGTTAAGCGTAAACTATGGAGTTGCTTTTAACCGTACAAATAATTTTTATTCAAATACGGCTTACGGCGGTAATAACAATGTAAACTCTATTAACGATTATTATTCTGACCAATCTAAACAGTACGGCACTACCAACGGAGGTTTGCCACAGTGGGCGTTTGAACAATTTTTAATAAATCAGCAGTCGAACAGCAATGCCGCGCCCGGTACGCAACAGGCAGCTATCATCAACCGCACAGGTGGCCAGTCTGCCGTCGATTTTTCGTTCGGTGCCAATTATAGTAACAAATTGTATGTGGGTTTAGGTTTAAGCTTTACCGATTTGAGATATAATTCTTCAAGCGCATTTTATGAAGATGGCAACCTGGTTTCTCCTAATACCTCTTATAGCTCTGACTTTATACAGAATCAGGCAACAAGGGGTACCGGCTTTAACGCTAAATTGGGGGTAATTTATAAACCTGTAGAATCAGTTCGTTTAGGTGCTACCTTTACATCACCAACCTGGTATAACATTGATGATGTTTATAGCGAAGGCATTGTTACCCGTTTAGGTAACGGCAACAATTATTCAGATGGATCTGACAATTACCAGCTTAACTATAACATGCGTACACCGCTTAAACTGGCAGGTGGTGCATCGGTATTCATCAAAAGCTTTGGTTTTATTACAGGTGATGTGGAATATGTTGATTATAGCAGTGCACGCTTAAGCAGCAATGACAGTTATAATGCCGATCAGATTGATAACCCGGATATTAAAAGTCTGTACAAATCTGCCATTAACGCGCACATTGGTGCAGAGGCACGTGTTACAAGCTTCTTTTTACTACGTGGCGGTTACGGCATACAAGGTGATGCCCGTAAAGATAACGGCAGCGACATTAAAACCGTTAGTGGTGGTGTAGGCCTTCGTTTTGGCGCTTATTATGTTGATGCTACTTACGCACATTCATCAGGCAACCAAAATATCTTCCCATATGATATTGGTAACAATAGCCCCTTAGCAATGCTTAAAAATACAGCCAACAACGGTTACTTAACTTTAGGATACCGGTTTTAAAAGATTTGAGACAAAATACTACTTCATAAAAAAAGCGATGAGTTAACTCATCGCTTTTTTTATTTAAGATAGACCTATTTTAGACGGTGATATTTAATAATGTCGTCAATATTTGAACCTGTTAATTCAACTAGTCTAAGGATTGATATTACCAGATCAACATCTTTATTCTGAATTGCTTTGTCAAAGCTATTAGTAAACCCGCTACGTACAGGCGTTCGTTAAATGTCATTCCACGATATTTATCATCCATAGCGCCTTTAATCTTTCATCTGGTCGTCCTTCTTCCAAAAAAATTAATCTTCATTCACAAAAGAACGCAGCATCCAGGTGTTCTTTTCTTTAAATTGCATAAAGCGGTTAACCATATCGTTAGTACCGTCATCGCCGGCATCAGCAGTAATATCTAAAATATCGCGCTCCATTTCTATCAGGGCGGCCATATCATCAATAAGGGCCCTCACCATATCGGTATCTTTTAAACCAATAGTTTGAATTTCTTTGATGGTTGATGTAGTAATATAATCGTTAAAAGTGCTGTATGGTGGTTTGCCCAGGGTTAAAATACGCTCGGCAAGTTCATCAATAGTAGTTAAAGCTTCGGTATATAACTCTTCAAACTTAACATGCAGGGTAAAAAAGCTTTTGCCTTTAACATTCCAGTGGCAACCGCGTAATTTTTGGTAATGAATATGGTAATTAGCCAACAGGTCGTTTAGGTGGTCAACAACCGGTTTTACTTTGTTTTCTTCTAAGCTTATTTTTTCAGCGTCCATGATGTGTGTGATTTTTTGTTTTGGTGATAACAGCCATTTGGCCGCCATTGTTTATCAAAGTTATATATTAATAGCCATATTTGCACCCTTAAATGATAATGCTACAACCATACATATCCCAGGTTTTTAACAGTACGTTATGGCGCTTGCAAATAGACGGGCAAACGAACATATTAGGCATCGAGCTGCGCAACAACGCCGATAAACAAACCAGCTTTGCATCTCTCAACTTAACAACCGGGCAAGTGTATTTTACAGCCCATACCCTGCCCGAGCGCTGGCTTACGGGTATAGAAGGCGTTTATAATGGTGTAATGCTACTGCATTATTACAAGCACGAAAGCAGCCCCGAACACAAAGCCATTATAGCCCTGGACGCAACTAAAGCCAATGAGCTGTGGAGCAATTACAGCCTGGCGTTCGATCATCTATCTGTTAATGGCCCTGTAGTTTACAATACGGCCACGCAACCCAAAAAGTTGATGCTTGCTGATGTGCTTACCGGCCATACCTTAAGGCCTTTTGATGAATTAGCGGATAAACCTTTGCCCAATCAGATAGTCATACCCGATATGGTGCCCGTTACCGAGCTTGTGCCCGGCAGCTTACCCGACCAACCCTATGGAAATATGGTGCATTACCTAAGCCACAATAGTTACATAGTTGTATCTTTGCACACTTTAAAAAACGGGCTATTGCAACAGCACCTGTATATCACCAAAGGCAACGAAGTAGTTTACCACGATTTATTGAACGAGGATATACAAAAAATGCAACCGGAGGCGTTTGTATTACATAAAAATGCACTGGTTTATATAAAAAACAAAACCGAAATAAAGGTTTTAAACCTATAAATTACTGAATAAGAATTTATTATGAAATTAAAAATACTATTACTATCCACCGTACTACTTACGCTTAGCTCCACCCTGTTTGCAGCCACCCTGCCAGATTCTATTGGAGTAGAGAACCTAAACGGTAAAAAAGTAATACTGCATAAGCTTGACCCAAAAGACAACTACTATTCGCTTGGCCGTAAATATGGCGTTAGCCCAAAGGTTATTCAAAAGTTTAACAACAACGCCAGTATGCAAATCGGTAAGATCATAAAGGTACCTACCGAGCGTTCTATTGTAGAAACGGTTACCCCGGCACCTGCTGCTGTACAACAACCGGTAACTAAACCCACTGCGCAGCAACCGGTAACCAAGCCCGCGGAGCAGGCGCCTGTTAAAGCTAAACCTGTTGAGCAGCCTGCCCCAATCAAAACACAGCCTGTTGCAACGCCGCAACAACAGCCACAAGTACAAAAGGAAGAATCCAAACCTAACGCAACAGCAACACCTGCTGTTACCGCCGCTACACAAGAGTATAAAGTTGCCGCGCACGAAACTTTGTATTCCATTGCCAAACGTTTTAATACTACGGTTGACGTGATTACCCAGCTAAATAAATTAAAATCTACCACGCTTACCCCCGGCCAGGTATTACTGGTACCTAATGGCACCGCACCTGTAACGCCCCCCCCGGTTGTAGCGCCAGAGGCACATGCAGATACCGCTAAACGCGATTCTACCTATGTTGCCGCGGCAGATAGCTTGGCGAACCACAAAGCAGGCGCAAATAAATATGGCTTATTCGAAAAAAATGAGAAAGGTGTAGCCACCTGGATAGAAGATGCCAGCCTTGACCCTAATAAAAAACTTGTACTGCACCGCACTGCCCCAATTGGTACAGTTATGCGTATAACCAACCCTATGAATAACCACGTTACCTTTGCAAAGGTGGTGGGCCGTTTTACTGACACACAGTATAACAGAGATGCAATAATTGTAATGACCAAAAATGTTGCCACTGCTTTAGGTGCGCTCGACAAACGTTTCCAAGTAAATATCAGCTACGGTACTCCTAATGAATAAACCTTATGTAATTGGCGTTGCCGGTGGCAGCGGATCTGGAAAAACCTTCTTTTTAAAATCCTTTTTAGAACACTTTACCGCCGATGAGGTGTGTTTGGTATCGCAAGACGATTACTACTTCCCGGTAGCCCATAACATGACCAAGGAGGAGAACAAAGAGTATAACTTCGACCTGCCATCAACCATCGACCATGAGCATTTTGAAAGCGACATTTTTAAACTGCTGAATAACCAAAGCTTTGTAAAGCAAGAATATACTTTTAATAACTCTAATGCAGTGCCCAAAATGCTGGAGATCAAACCTGCGCCTATCATAATAGTAGAGGGTTTATTTATTATGCACTTCGGTAAAATTAAGGATGTGCTGGATATGACCATCTTTATTGAGGCTGATGAACACATTGCCCTACATCGCCGTCTTAAACGCGACCTGGAAGAACGCGGATATTCTAACGAAGATGCTTACTACAAATGGGTAAACCATGTTGTACCGGCTTATAAAGAGTATCTGCTGCCCTACCGAGATGTATGCGACAGGGTAATTGTTAATAACACGCATGAAGCTGCGGACATTATTCGTATTACAGATGAGATATCTGCTGAATTGCGTAAAAACGTCTTGAGCTAAAGCCTTTGCTTATCGTAGTAATATTTTCTAATAAAATGTAGCGTAAATTGGCTTATCGGCGCATCAATCGCAGTTAAGCAACAGATCGTAATACTTTTTCATTAAAACAGTATCGTAATTTACCAGGGAGTTGTATGCTTCGGTAACCAACTCGTTCAGAATAGACGAGCCGAGCTGCCCCGCCCCATTGGGAATGGAATCATAATAGGTAATAAGCTCTTTAACCCTGATGATCTCGTACAATAACTTTTGAATCAGGTCCGTTTGTGTACCGGCCTGTATTCCTTGAGAGTTATTGAGGAAATCTAAAGGATCATTAGTAGTAGATGTCATTAGCAAAATAGTACCGGCTTGATTTTTATGTTTCTTTTCTATTCTTAACTAAATCAAACCACCAGGGTTTATATTTTGTTTTAACTTTTTAAACTTTTTTGTTTTAAATAATAAAACCCTCTAAAAGAGGGTTTTATTATTTAAAATTATGCTTAATTATTTTCAGCAGGTTTGTTTTGCTCCGGGCGGGGCAGCAATGCCTTGCGCGAAAGTTTAAGTTTGCCTTGCTTATCAACATCAAGTAATTTTACACGCACTTCATCGCCTACATTAAAGATACCATCCATGGTCTCAATTCTGCGGTGGTCAATTTCAGATATATGTAATAAGCCATCTTTACCGGGCATAATCTCTACAAATGCACCAAATGGCATAATCGATTTTACTTTACCTTCGTATATCTCACCAACTTCCGGTTTAGAAGCAATAGCGCGGATACGGCCTAAAGCTGCATCAATGGCTGCTTTGTTATCAGCAAAAACTTGTACAAAACCCTGGTTGTCTTTTTCCTCGATAGAGATGGTAGCACCTGTTTCGCGCTGCATCTCCTGGATAATTTTACCGCCGGGCCCTATAACAGCACCAATAAATTCTTTATCAATTTTGATCATTACTATACGTGGAGCGTGTGGTTTGTAATCCTCACGTGGCGCAGTCATGGTTTTAGCCATTTCGCCCAGTATATGTAAACGGCCGTCTTTAGCCTGGTTTAATGCGTTGGTTAATACTTCGTAAGATAAACCGTTTATTTTTAAGTCCATCTGCACAGCAACAATACCATTTTTGGTACCGGTTACTTTAAAGTCCATATCACCTAAATGGTCTTCATCTCCTAAAATATCAGAAAGGATAGCGTATTTGGTACCCATTTCGTTAGTGATTAAGCCCATTGCAATACCAGATACCGGGTTGGTAATTTTGATACCTGCATCCATCAAAGCCAATGTACCGGCACAAACCGTAGCCATTGATGAAGATCCGTTTGACTCTAAAATATCCGAAACGATACGGATGGTGTATGGGTTAGCTTCTTCAGCTGGTAATACACGTTTTAATGAACGCATAGCCAGGTTACCGTGACCAATCTCGCGGCGGCCTGCACCCCTGTTAGGACGAACCTCGCCGGTTGAAAATCCAGGGAAGTTATAATGTAACAGGAATTTTTGATAACCGTTAATGAAAGCACCATCAATCATTTGCTCATCGTCCTTAGCGCCTAAGGTAACGGTAGTTAAAGATTGAGTTTCGCCACGGGTAAATACCGCACTACCATGTGCAGATGGCAGATAACCAACTTCGCTCCATATCGGGCGGATCTGAGTAGTGGTACGGCCATCTAAACGTTTACCTTCGTCTAATACCAAGTTACGGATAGCATCGTATTCTACATCATGGTAGTATTTTTTAGCTAATGATTTGGTGATATCATCTATCTCGCCAAGCGTTTCGATATAAGCATCACGTACAGCTTTGAATTTTGCACTACGTTCTTCCTTAGCAGAAGCTTCGCCGGCAATAGCATAAACCTGGTCATAAGTAGCTGCGTAGATAGCTTTTTTAAGGTCTTCGTTACTGTGCTCGTGATTGTAAACACGTTTTTCTGTTTTACCAACCTCAATAGTTAACTCTTTTTGAGCTAAACATTGTATTTTGATAGCAGTATGGGCAAATTTAATAGCCTCAACCAACTCTTCTTCTTGTATCTCTGCAGATTCACCTTCAACCATGTTGATATCGTGCTCGCTACCGGCAACAATAAACTCTAAAGTTGCATTTTGCAACTGGGTTAAAGTTGGGTTAATAACTAACTGGCCATCAACTTTAGCCACACGGACCTCAGATATAGGGCCGTTAAAAGGGATATCAGAAACAGATAAGGCAGCCGAAGCAGCTAAACCCGCAAGGCAATCAGGCATAATATCTTTATCGGCAGATATCAATGATATCATTACCTGGGTATCAGCGTGATAATCTTCAGGGAACATTGGGCGCAATGCACGGTCAACCAAACGAGAGATCAAAACCTCATAATCTGATAAACGGGCCTCGCGGCGTAAAAAACCACCCGGGATACGGCCGGTGGCAGCGTACTTTTCTTGATAGTCTACAGAAAGGGGTAAAAAGTCGATACCCTCTTTTGCTTCCTGTGATGATACTACAGTAGCTAATAACATGGTATCACCCATTTTAATTACTACAGAGCCATCGGCTTGTTTGGCCAGTTTACCGGTTTCGATCTCAATGGTGCGGCCGTCACCTAAATCAATTACCTTTTTAATTACATTTAAACTCATCTTGTTTGTGTTGTGATGCGCTTTTCATCTTTCGGAGCGCACCGGTTGTTTTTATGTGTGTGTATATATTGTTTCAAAAGTAAAAAAGCCATCCAGTAATTGCGGACGGCTTTTTTTTAAAAAAAAGAAAAGTTATTTGATAATATCCCTAAGCTGTAAAGCTTTGATGATAGCACGATATCTTTCAATGTCTTTTTTGTATAGGTATGCCAACAAACCGCGACGTTTACCTACTAATTTTTGCAAAGATAACTGGGTTGAAAAATCATGTTTGTTTTTTTTCAAGTGACCGGTTAAATGTGCGATACGGTGTGTGAACAATGCTACCTGACCTTCGGTTGAACCTGTATCTGTAGCACTTTTACCATGTTTTGCAAAGATCTCTGCCTTTGCTTCTTTACCTAAATACATTACGTGAATAATATTAAAGCGTGAATAAATTAATTAATTGTGGCGCAAAGGTAATTGTTTTATTGTTTACTTGCAAGCATTGTTTAAGTTGGATTTATAGCTACATGTATTCAATTAACTACTCACTAATAACTAATCAACTACTCACCATCCCCTACTTCCCTACCCAGCTATTATAAATTGCAGCTTGCAGGGCATCAGGCTTGGCCATGGGGGTTATTTTAAAGCTTTTTTCAAACTTTTTGGCCAGTGTTACGGTCACATCCTTTTTAACGCCGTCTTTTTCTAAACCAAGGGTAATGGTATCGCCGGCCTTATCGGCTTCGTACGTGTTGTATAATAAGTCCCTGGTAGCGGGTGCGCCATTTACGGTTAAAATTTTGGTGCGGCCACGTATGCCCATTTTCCAGGCCGGTGATTGATAATCTACCGTGGTGATACGCAGGGTATCTTTTTGCTGCCTTACATTTAAGCCGTCCCAAACCGTAGATACCATGGTAGTAGTGGTATCAATATTTAAACCGCCGTAAGCAAAATATTTAGGGTAATTTGGCGGCGTTACAGTTGATGCATATTCAAACAGTTCGGGCAATTTAGTGCCAGCCATTTTCTCGCACTCGTCCCTAAACTCTTGCTCGGTAAAGCCACGGTTTAGCTTTTTGTAATACTTGTAATAAAGCAGGCGCATTACATCATCCAGCGTTTTTTTGTTTCCGGTAACGTGGCGGATATTAAAATCGAGCATTAAACCTAAAATAGGTCCTTTGTCGTAGTAAGAAATGGTTTTGTTAAAATCATCGTTCACTCGGCCATTAGGGCCATCGCCCCATGTGTAGTAACTGGCCTGCGTGGCCGATTGATACAGGTGGCCGGGTTTATTCTCGTAGTTTTTTAGGTTTTGCTGCAGATCGCCAAACATATCCTCCGGCGTCATGATACCTGCGCGGCGGGTTATCAGGTATTCATAATAAACGGTAAAGCCTTCGCTTACCCAAAGCATGTTAGTATGGTTCTCTTTGGAGTAATCAAATGGGCCAAGCTCTACCGGCCTGATGCGCTTTACGTTATAATGATGAAAATACTCGTGTGCAATAAAGTTGTACAGCTTTTTCCTGGCTTCGGGTGTGTTAAAACCCTCGCCGCCACTAAAGCTTAATGATGACGAGTTTAAATGCTCGATACCGCCACCGCCTTCGCCTATAGATAAAAAGGTATAATGCGTGTAGGGTACATCGCCAATAATGTCGCTGCCTGTTTTCACTATCTTTTGCAGATCGTCCATAAAGCCCTGCCTGTTAAACTCCGGTAATTTGTAACCCACAAAATTATGCGGCTTATTATCAACCATAAAAGGGGGCAATACTTCCAGCTCGCCCATTAGAAAAGGGCTATCATACAATACATCAAAATCATCGGCTTTATAAGTGTGGTATTTTCCCGGGATGGTATCTAAACCGGTTGCCACCAGTTTATTCCATTTGCTATAGGGTGTCATTTGTATGGTAACCGGGTTTCTTAGTTCTTTATCCATGTACAAGAACAAGCCACCGGGCGTAATATAACCACGGGTTTCGTCGAGGTAAACGTTACCAACAAAAGGCACGGTTGCCTTAACATCATAAGTAATCTTAATATCGCCGCCGGTTGGATTAGTAACCACCCAGGCGCTTTTTATAGGTTGCTCCCATTTTAAAGGGTTGCCTTTAACGTCGGTAACTGTAAAGTTTTTTACTGCCGCCGCAAAATCTATTAATTGGTAATAGCCCGGCGTCCAAACGCTCATTTTGTACTCCGGGGATTTCCCCGGTGCTTTGCTGTTTAACTCTACATGATACAGTTGATCGGCAGCTTTTTCCATACTTACGGCATATTGCAGGTTAGCCTGCTTTTGCTGTGCATGGGCAGCAACGCTTAAACTTAATAAAGTAGGAAATAGCAGTTTGTACAGTTTGTTCATTGTGATGGAATAGTTAGTCGCCCTAAGATAACAAAAATTGTAAAACTGACAGATAACAGTTTTGTGACAGCCAAAGCATAAAATCAATTTTACTTTTTACTTTTGATCTGTTACATTTTACATTCTACTTTTAACTTTACCCCATGCCCTACGCCACCTTTGAAACCGAACTGCGTGTACGCCCCGATGATATAGACATGTTTCAGCATGTGCATAACAGTAAGTACTTTGATTATGTGCTGGCCGCGCGTTACGACCAGATGGAACGCTGTTACGGGATGGCCATGGAAAAATTTATGGAACGTGGTTTTGGCTGGGTAGTGCGCACCGCACATGTAGATTATAAACGTGCCCTTACCATGGGCGACTACTTTATTGTAAAAACCGGGATAGAAACCATTAATGATAGAGGCTGCCGCGTGGCCTTTACCCTAACCAATAAAGCCACCAAAAAGGTCTGCTGCGATGGCTACTTCGATTATGTAATGATAGATATGGCAACCGGTCGCGGGGTTAAGGTTCCGGAAGATGTGATAGAGCATTATGGGATATAATTTAGATTTGCAGTGCGTGGATATGTAAATGTGCAGATTTATTATACTTTAATCCTAATTGATACCATCCCTCCTAAAAATCCACGCTGTACCTGGTAGATAGCCTTACGTACGGATAACGTTTATTTACATCGTCATGGTCTTTATAATTGCCGCGCAGGAAGAAATAGCCCGGCTCGGCAGCGAGGGAGAGTTTCTTTGACCAGGCGTAGCGTACCTCGCTGGTAATGGTATGCAAAAAATAATGCGATTTATTACCGTTTACCGTGTACAGCCAACCGCCTCGGTAATCAAAGCTGGCAAAAAATTTATTATTTACCACTATACCGGCGCCTCCGTTTACACTAAAGCCCGACGTATAATCATAATTACGGCCGTTAGTGCTATAAGTGCTTGGCACAGCGGCCAACAGCACCGGGCCTGTACCAATATTGGTGTTAAATTTCACTTTTTTCCCGGCTTCATACTGCGAAAACAGGTTGAATTTTACGCTTTGCGCACCATAAAAAAAGGCCTCGTTACTAATGTAATCATAATTGGCACTCAATATAGCCAGGTGCTTCAAGTCTTTGTTTGATTGCAACTCCCATCCAGCTAGTGAGCCATAAACACTTATCACATTTACAGCCGAACTATCATCCTTCCCCATCTCTACGTTGATCATAATATTACTGAAAGGTGTGTGGTAATCTTTATAACGGCTACCATAAATCAGTTTGGCGCGGCCAAATATCCCTGTTTTTTTATTGCCGCCAACCGTACCGGTTAAACTGTTAAATGTACGTGCACCCAAATCAAATTCTGCCGATACCTGCGATGAATCGCGGTCTTTGGGGTTACCGTACACACGGCCCCACTTACCTTCAAGCAATCGGTTTAAGCCATTCATGGGGTTAGTTAAAAAAGCAGCTATTTCTTCCATTTGTCTGCCAAAGCCGGTATGGCGGTTATTTACAATTTTGTTTGATAAGCGGTAACTCATCTCGCCAAGTACTATACCACCGAAACTCGTATTCACAAAATCATTTGGCGACGGGCGCTCATTCTCTCCAAAGGTTTCCCAAAAATAGCTACCCGCAACAGCTGCCGGTGCCGATTGCCAAAAGCTATATCCATTAGTGCGGAAAGCACTAAAATAAAGGCTCCCCTGGTATGGGTGCCCAAACTGATTGGTACGAAATATATCTTTATCCCACTGCCAGCTACCGGGATTTAAATTACGCCAGATGGTTGCACCCGTTACGTTTGAATATGGTGCATGGGCTATAAACTTACCGTAACTAAAGGGTATAACCTGCGCAAGCCCCCATTCTGCAGCTGCACGGTCAAAACGTTTGGTGGTTGGTGGCAAGGGGCCAAAAATTGGTGTACTTTGTTTTTTAGGTTTAGGGATACTATCTGTTATCAATCGCGCGGCATCCTGGGCTGTTTGGGCTACTAAGGTTAAAGGCAAGCAAAAGGCAGCTGATAATACTAAAATGGTAAGGCGGTAAGGCAAAAATTTCAATATGCGTGCGTTTAGGGGTTAAGCTAATAACAATAATATATTACCAAGGCATTAATTTAAAACATACAATCGTTTCTGCAGCTAATAGTTTTACTTTTCTATCAACTTTTAGAAATAGTTAAACCTACTTAATTAATAAACGCTTTGTAAATAAAGCAATAGGGCGGATAATTATTTAACAAGGTATTTTAAGTAAGCTAAAGTTTTATATTTTTGATAAGGGAAATAAATTTAATTATTATTAACACTCTTGGATCCGTTAGAAAGCACGTTTCGCGATATTGTTGAGATATCCCCCTTCCCGGTTTATGTATGTACAGGCGATGACATGATTATCACCGTGGCGAATACAGCTACATTAAAGGCCTGGGATAGGGATGCATCTGTAATTGGAAAATCTTTTTTTGAAGCACTGCCCGAACTGGAGGACCAGCCCTTTTTAGGCTATCTGCAGAGTGTGTATCGTACGGGCAAACCTTTTTACAGCGCCAGCGAACGCGTAGATCTTTTAATTGGCGGGAGCCTGCAAACTTTTTATTATAAATTCACCTATCAACCCATGCGCAATGCAGAGGGGAAGGTATACGGCGTGGCTGCTTTTAATACCGATGTAACCGAACTGGAGCGCGCCAAGCAATCTGTTGAGGAAAGCGAAATGACGCTTTACAACCTGGTAAGGCAGGCACCTGTTGGCATTTGTATTATCCGTTCGCACGATCTGATGATAGAGGTGGTGAACGATTCTTACCTGGAATTAGTTGGCCGCAAACGTAAGGAACTTGAAAACCGCACAATATGGGAAGCCATACCAGAAGCTGCCCCATCTTACGCCCCTGTAATGAACAATGTTATCACATCCGGCGAAGCATTTGTAGCAAAGGAAGCCGAACTGATATTGACACGCAATGGTAAATCCGAACTTGTTTTTATTGATTTTGTATACGAGCCTGTGCGGCATTTTGATGGCAGTATCAATTCCATTATGGTTATTGCCATTGAGGTGACTGATAATGTACTGGCCCGAAAAAATATTGAAGACGCTGAAGAGCGCGGCAGGTTGGCTATTGAAGCTGCAGAGATAGGCACATTTGACCTTGATCTGCTTACTCAAAACATGGTAACGTCTGACAGGTTTAATAACATATTTGGTTATGACCTACCCGTAGGGCGCAGGCGTTTGGTAGAAACTTTTTTATCTGAAGACTTGCCCATACGCAATAAAGCTCATGAAGAGGCCCATAAAACCGGCAAGCTATATTACGAGGCGCGGATTAACCACTCCGATGGAACTATCCACTGGGTGCGCAGCCAGGCCAAAGTTTATTTTAATACTGACGGTTTGCCTGTGCGCATGCTGGGCACGGTGCTGGATATTACCGAATTTAAGCGTCTGCAACAGCAAAAAGATGATTTTATAAGTGTTGCCAGCCACGAGCTTAAAACGCCAATGACATCTCTTAAAGCATCTATACAAATACTGGATAAACTGATAAAAACCGATAGCAATCCTGATAAGGTGACAACTTTTATTGAAAAGGCGAACATCAGCCTCAACAAAATGCAGCACCTGATAGAAAGCTTACTTAATGTATCAAAAATTACGGCTGGCCAGCTGGCACTAAATAAAACCCACTTTATAACCGCCGAAATGATATCAGACAGCTGCGACCACATTAGCCTGGCCGGCGATCATGAATTGGTGGTAAAGGGAGATATCGAACTGGAACTGTTTGCGGACCGCAGTAAAATAGAACAGGTAGTGGTTAACCTGGTTAACAACGCCGTAAAATACGCGCCAGAGTCACGCAAGATCATTATTGATGTGGTACGCCGTACCAAAACGGTTAAAATATCTGTACAGGATTTTGGCGGCGGTATATCTTATGATAAGATCCCCCACCTTTTTGAACGCTATTACCGGGTAGATTCTACCGGCCTGCAATACTCCGGCCTGGGGCTGGGCCTGTATATCAGTGCCGAGATAGTGGAACGCCACGGCGGTAAAATTGGCGTAAATAGCGAAGCCGGTAAAGGCAGCACCTTTTGGTTCACCCTACCCCTGGTTACCGTATAAAAATTAAATATCCCAAATACCGTTTGCCGCTGTTAATATCACAGGTTGGCCACCGGTTACCATAATGGTATGCTCATGCTGGGCAACAAAGCCGCCTTTATTACCCAATAAGGTCCAGCCATCTGCTTGGGTATTAGCTATAGTAGATGTGGTAGAAATGAAAGTTTCTATAGCCACTACCGAGTTTTTTTTGAAACGGGTGGTGTTATACCTGTCATGATAGTTAGCAATTTCATGCGGTTCTTCGTGCAGGCTGCGGCCAACCCCATGGCCGGTAAGGTTTTTAATAACAGTATAGCCGGCCTTTTTAGCTTCTGTTTCTATCAGTTTACCTATCTCGTTTATCTTTACTCCGCCTTTTATACTGTTGATGGCTTTTTGCAGGATATCTTTAGATGCAGCTACCAGTTTGCCATGACCATGAATATCTTCGCCCAAAACAAACGACCCGCCATTATCTGCCCAAAAGCCATTCAGCTCTGCCGATACATCAATATTGATTAGATCACCCTCACGAAATATTTTCTCATCAGACGGGATGCCGTGCGCCACTTCGTTATTAACGCTGATACAAGTCCATCCCGGGAAGCCGTAAGTAAGCTTTGGCGCTGATTTTGCACCCAGGCTGTTTAGTATCGCGCCTCCAAAATCATCCAATTCTTTTGCGCTCATACCGGGTTTGGCATACAGGCGCATTTCTTTTAAAGCATAAGCAACTGCATTACTGGCTTGCTCCATTCCCAAACGTTCAGCTTCTGTTGATATCGACATGGTGCAAATTTATGTATTACAGCTTAATTAAAAACACCATACACTCACACGGGTGTAATATTGTTTAAAGATATAGCAAAGCTAAAGTAAGGGTATTTTAAAGGAAAAGGTGGTTTCGGCCTGCCCGGAGTTTACAGCAAGTATACCGCCATGAGCCCGGGCAATTTCTGATGCTATGAACAGGCCAAGCCCAAGCCCCTGCTGGCCGGGCTCCACTTCGCCGCGAGAGAATGGTTGGAACAGTTTTTCCTGTACGCTTTGGCTTATTTGCTTGCCGGCATTGGTTACCGTTATGGTGAAATCAGCACCTTCACAGCCAACAACAACATCTACCGGTGCTTCTTTTGCCCCATGTGTAAGGGCATTACCCAATAAATTAGATAACACCTGCGATACACGTTTGCCATCGCAGTTAACCCCTTCGTTAACATTAAACTGGGTATTGATCACCCTATCCGGCCATAGCAAAGCCAATTCGGCAATAACCTGGTTCAGCATTTCTTCTACAGGTTCGTTATCCCTCCTGTTTAAAATAATACCCTCGCCCAAGCGGCCGCGGGCAAAATCAAGTATGTTTTCTATCAGCGCCTTCATCCGGTACGATGAATTTTGCAGGATAACGGCCAGGCGTTTCATCCTGTCGTCCAACGGCATCCGCAGCATTAACTGCGATACGTTCAACACCGCGCCAACGGGGTTACCCAGGTCATGCCCTAAAATAGCGATGAACTGATCGCGCAACTGAGCCGTTTCGCGCTCAGCCAATAAATCATTTTCTGATTGGGCAAGTTTATCCTGCGCCTCCAGATGAAAAGTTATCAGTTCTGCAAACAATTTAAACATACCCATTATTTGCGTATTTATTAATTGCGCAGGTTGCGGGTCTATCGCACAGAGGGTACCAAAAAAACGCCCGTCCTTTAGTATAATGGGGTATGATATATAACTTTGAAAGCCATAAATAGCCGGGGTATGGTGTTTGGCAAAGGTAGGGTCTTCGTCTACATGGTTTATCACAACCGGCTGGTGGTGCTGGCGTATTTCGTTACAAATGGTGGTTTCGAGCTTTAACTCACTACCGGGCAGCAAGCCAAAGGCAATTTCGTCGCGCACAGCGCAAGTAATCCACTTATCATCGGTAACACGCGCGATAGCTGCAAAGCCCATGCGGGTGGTACGGCAAACCACCTCTAAAATAGAAGTCACGGCCTCTATTCGGCCTACAGCATCAATATCTGCCTGTATGTTTTCTAACAAAGGTTGTAGCGTTAATTTCTCTTACAAATTAAAATATTTTTAGCTTATATACAAGCCCGTATTAAATTTTGCAGATAAGTTTAGCCACGTGCCTAATAAAACGTACCTTTGCGCCTTTATTTTCTTTGGATAAACTTTTCATCGACAATAAATTACAAAAGAATAAGCATGAAAAAAATTGTAGACTACCGTAAGCTTTTAGGCGTTACCGAAGCAGTTGAATTACAGGAACTAAAAAGCACTTACCGCAGCTTAATGAAAGCCTGGCACCCGGATAAATTTCAGGACAGTGAAGAAAGTAAGCTACAAGCCGAAGAAAAAAGTAAAACCATTATAGAGGCTTATCACTTTTTGGTGAGCATAGCGCCCGAAACCCGCGCACAGTCTTTAGCAGAATATACGGCCACCACCGGTAATGCCGCCATTGCCGATTTTGAATATAAATCACAAGTATTACGTGTAGATTTTACAGATGGTAACTCTTACGAATACTTTGATGTACCACGCGCGGTTTACGTTAAACTGGTTAATGCCGATTCGCCGGGCAGGTTTGCACGCAGGCATATTTATAATGAATATGTTTACCGCAGCACCAGCAAATTAGTAGCCACTGCCTAACAATTTTAATTTGTGTTGAATGGATGACATGCAGAATGTGGCGGATAATTAATTTTGTTGGGTTAATTCCTGATTAATTCATGTTTAAGAAATTACTTGCTCCGATACTACTGCTTGTCTCCTTATCTGCATCAGCACAATATAACTGGGCGCTAAAAAGCGACAAAGACGGCATTAAGATATATACCAGTCAGGTTACCAACTCTAAGTTTAAAGCGTTAAGGATAGAATGCAACTATCAATCTACCTTATCACAAATGGTAGCCACACTGCTTGATCTGAAGATCCGTACCGAATGGATATACCACACCAAATCTATCCGCCTGGTTAAACAGGTATCGCCATCAGAACTATTTTACTACTCAGAGATAAGCTTACCCTGGCCTGCTCAAAACCGCGACTTTGTAGCCCACCTGATAACCACACAAAACGAAGACACCAAAGTTGTTACTATGGACGGCCCCGTAGCCCCAACCATGGTACCCGAAAAGGATGGTATTGTAAGGGTAAAAAGTTCGTTAAGTAAATGGCTTATTATCCCGCTGAGCAAAAATGAGGTAAAGATAGAATACACTATCCAACTTGACCCCGGAGGCGCCATACCAGCCTGGCTAACCAATATGTTTGCATCCGAAGGCCCTACGCAAAGCTTTAAAGCACTTAGGGCCCAGCTTAAAAAACCCGAATATGTAAATGCACGTGTGCCGTTTATCAAAAATTATTAACCTTGCCATCGGGCCTAAATAAAAAAACCTCTCAACAAATGTTGAGAGGTTTTTTTATGAGGTAACCTTGTTTATTGTTTCGGTTTACCGTCGCTATCTAATTCAACAATGGGGTAACCTAACTTTTGCAGGCCGGGTAATACTTTGGCTTTATCGCCGACTACCAATATTACCATATTATCGGTATTCAGATATTTATCGGTAAGCTGTTTAAGCTCGGCCGGGGTAATGGTAGATAGTATCTTGTTCTGCTCATCTACATAAGCAGGTTTTAGATCATAATCCTGTATGCGGGAAAGGAACGCGGCTTTTTGTCCGTTGGTTTCGTACTTGCGGGCATCGCTTTGGCCTATCGATGTTTGAGTAAACTTCAACTCATCCGGTGTGATACCTGCTTTTTGATAATCTTTTATCTCTTTGATAAATTCATATACCGAGCTATCTGTAGCCGTTGCCAATACACCAGCCGATGCGGTGAAATCGCCGCCGTATTTGCCGGAGTTAAAACCCGAACGTGCGCCGTAGGTCCATCCTTTTTTCTCACGCAGGTTAAGGTTAATATGACTGTTAAATGCCCCACCTAATATGTAGTTGGCTATCCCCAGTTTGTAGTAATCGCCGGTGGCATCGTAGTTTAGCTTATCTAAATAACCAATGCGGATCTCTGATTGTGCAGCACCCGGCACGTCAACAATGTACAGGGTTGTTTTGTCAAAGGTTTTACCCTCTGTTGGGGTCGGAATGGTTACTTTTTTATCTGCCCAGTTATTCAGGAATGCCAGGTTGCCCCTTGCGGTACCCTGGTTAACATCGCCCACAACAACAATATTGGTTTGAGATGGAGTAAAATACTTGTCGTAATAATCCTGAACATCTTGCAGGGTTATGCCGGCAACTGTTTCTTCGGTACCACCGGTTGAGTAGGTGCGCACGTTATCAACCCCGTAAAGTATTTTATTGTAAACGGTTGACGCCACTACCGCAGGCTGTGTTTTAGCCTGTTTTAAACCCTCTATAGTTTGTTTTTTGATACGGTCTAAAGCGTCCTGGGTAAATTTAGGGTTAAACAAGCGCTCCTGTAAAAACGTCATGGTTTTAGGCAGATTTTTGGTTAACGAGTTGGCATTGATATAAATACCTTCGCTACCACCAAATACGGTGATATCGCTACCCAGTTTATCCAGTTCGGAATTGAACTGCTCTGCTGTATAATTTTTGCTATCCTCATTCATCATGCGGGCAACAATACCGGCCAAGCCTGCTTTAGCCGGATCGTTAATGGCATATAAACCACCACCCTTAATGGTCAGGGAGATAGATACCGACGGGATCTCGCTGTTTTGTGTACCAATAATGTTGATGCCATTTTGCGTAGTGGCTCTCCAGATGGTGGGCACCTTAATGGCCGGGTTAGCACCCACGCCCGGTTTGGCAGCACGGTTAAAGTTATCCGTTGCTTTTTTATAGGCAAGGCCATTGTAACCATAATCAGGCGCTTTATAGCCTGCGGTGTTAATGGTATAATTATCCGGGGCAACTGCAGCAATAGTGCCACCTTTTGGCAATACACTTAAGATAACGGCAGGCTTGCCTTTAATATATTTAGCATAAACGCGTAAAACATCTTCTTTGGTAACCGCCCGTATATCGGCCAGCTCGCGGGCTATCTGGTTAGGGTTGCCTGTTAAGTATTGCGCCTGCGCCAGTTCTGATACCTTACCGCTTACACTGGATAAACTGTTGATGTAATTAGCTTCGGCACTTGCTTTAAAACGTAAAAGGGCTTCGTCACTTACGCCTGTTTTTTCAAACTCGGCCAGCGACTCATCAACCAATTTCTTAGCATCTGCAAGGGTTTGGCCCGGGAAAGGCACCACTCGTATCGCTATCTCGCCCGCCAGTTCGGTGTTCGACGAACTCATAGAAGCCTGGGCAGCTTTACGGGTTTTTACAAAGTTTTTGTAGAAGATAGAGTTACGGCCCTGGCCAATGATTTCTGACAAGGCATCCAAGGCCGACATATCTTTATCATAGATCTTAACACCCGGATAGGTGATTGACATTAAAGGCAGTTTAGCGTAATTATCTGTATAAGAAACATACCTGTCGGCAGTTAGCACCGGCGTAGGGAACGTGGCATTTTTAACAACCGGCCCACGCGGGATGCTTCCAAAATATTTACTTACCCAGGCTAATGTTTGCTTAGGATTTAAGTCGCCGCCAATAGTAATGGTAGCGTTGTTTGGGCCATACCATCTTAAAAAGAAATTCTTAAGATCGTTCACCCCTACCTTGTTCAATTCTTCGATGTAGCCAATGGTTAACCACGAGTATGGGTGGCCATAAGGGTACAGGTTTTTAGAGGTGTATTCGCTGGCTAAGCCGTAAGGGCGGTTATCATAGTTTTGGCCGCGCTCGTTCTTTACGGTTGCACGCTGTACTTCAAACTTTTGCTGGGTTACCGCATCCAGTAAAAAGCCCATCCGGTCGCTTTCTAACCAAAGCATTTTTTCTAATTGGTTAGCCGGTACGGTTTCGTAATAGTTGGTGCGGTCGCGGTTAGTAGACCCGTTTAGGGTACCACCCGCTTCGGTGATGATCTTGAAGTGGTCGCCGTTAGCCACATGGTCGCTCCCCTGGAACATCATATGCTCAAAGAAGTGGGCAAAGCCCGATTTACCTATCTCCTCGCGCGCAGAACCCACGTGATAAGTTATATCCACATGCACTAATGGATCCGAATGGTCTTCGGCCAAAATAACGGTCAAGCCGTTGGGTAGCACATACTTTTCATAAGGGATAACCAAGTCGGTGCCTTTGCGGGTAACCTTCTCGATCAGTTTAGGTTGGGCGGCCGTTTGTGCATGGCCGGTTAGGGCGGCAATCACAAAAGCCTGTGCCAGTAAAGCACATTTTAAAGTTTTGTTCATAAGATCTAATGTTAGTCAGTATTGTTATACCACAGCAGTTTAACACCGCTATAGAAAGGTATAATATTAAGAAATTATGGCTTCAATTAATATCTGTAACAGACATTTCAGACAATTGTAACGGATTTGTGACTAAGTATTTAGTTATCCTGATCTGTAGTTTGATTCAGCTTGCGGATCACCTTTGCCGGATTACCCACAGCTAATGAATCGTCCGGTATGTCTTTAGTAACCACAGCACCCGCACCAATAACGCAGCGGTTACCAATGGTTACACCGGGGCATATTACCGCGCCGCCGCCTATCCAACAATCATCCCCAATTACAACAGGTTTGGCATTTTCTTTACTTCGGCGCAATGTAGCATCTAAGGGATGTGTGGCCGTATAAATTTGCACACCTGGCGCACAGAAAACGTTGTTGCCCAACTTCACCTCCATCACATCCAATACTACACAGTTAACGTTAAAATATACGTTTTCGCCGCAGGTAATATTGTAGCCATAATCGCAGTGGAAAGGTGGTTCGATATAAAGGCTTTTTGGTGCATTGGGTATCAGCTTCTGTAAAATTGCCGCTGTGCCATCGCCCACTACAAACTCATCAACATTTAATTGTTTTAAAAGCTGCTTACAATATTTACGTTCGGCGGCAAGGGTTTCATCATTGGCTAAATAATATTCGCCGGCAAGCATTTTTTCTTTCTCTGTCATCATATTTGAGGTAAATGGGTTGGTGCAAATCCGTAAACGAGGCGTTTTTTGAAACGATATCACTACCTGTTCCCTAATTAATTATAGCGGACAACCTTCTCATAAGGCAATCCCTTCTTTTGTAAATAAACTTTCGATTAGAGTACCGCCCAGGCGAATAGTGCCGCCCAAATGGCAATAAAGAAAAAGCCTGCAAAAATTTCGTTCTTGTGCTTTTTATAAGTCTTGGCTACAAAGGTGATGTAAAACACCCATCCTAAAAATATAATGGTCATTATAGGGGCAGCAAATATTCTCATTTCGCTATTCGTTTAATCAAATATACTATTAGCTAAATGATATATGCAAGCGCTAATCTTACCTGTCGTTCTGCTTAAATATGCGGATGGTGTAAAGTTTTTAACTTCGACAAGTTTAGGTTAATAAAATTAACGATACAAAAAAAGGCGGATAATTCTTTCGAATTACCCGCCTTTTAAAACATTAATTTATCGCTTATTTAAGCGTTGCAATATCAATTACAAAGCGGTAACGCACATCGCCTTTCTGCATACGTTCGTAAGCTGTGGTGATGTCTTTGATGTCTATTATCTCGATATCTGATGTAATGTTATGTTCCGCACAGAAATCAAGCATTTCTTGAGTTTCGGCAATACCGCCTATGCCCGAACCTGCAAGGCTTTTACGGCCACCTAATAAACTGAATGCAGCAATTTCTGCAGGTTTTGGTGGTACACCAACACATATCATGGTACCATTTGTTCTTAACAGGCTTAAGTACATGTTAAAATCGTGCTCGGCAGATACGGTATCCAATATAAAATCGAACGTACCGGTAGCGGCTTTAATTTGTTCAGGATCTGATGTTACCACAAAGTGGTGGGCGCCTAATTTTTTAGCATCCTCTTCTTTTTTAGGCGAAGTACTTAATACCGTAACCTCGGCACCAAAAGCAACACCAAATTTAACTGCCATGTGGCCCAGGCCGCCTAAACCTAATACAGCTAATTTATGGCCTTTGCCCACTTTCCAATGCCTTAAAGGCGAGTAAGTGGTAATACCTGCACATAATAACGGTGCGGTAGCGGCAAGATCCAGTTTTTCGGAAATGTGCAATACAAACTCTTCGCGTACTACAATGCTATTGCTGTAACCACCATAAGTTGGCCTTGAGCCATCGCGTTCCATACTGTTGTAGGTTTGTGTATTACCTTTCAGGCAATATTGCTCCAGATCCTTCTTGCAGTTCTCACAAACCTGGCAAGAATCTACCATACAGCCCGTACCGGCTAAATCGCCAACTTTAAAGTTTTTAACGTGGGCACCAACCGCAGTAACGCGGCCAACAATTTCGTGACCGGGCACCATCGGGAAGATCCCCGGGAACCAGTCGTTTTTTATCTGGTGCAGATCTGAGTGGCAAACGCCACAAAATAAAATCTCGAATTGCACATCATGAGGGCCTACATCGCGGCGCTCAAAATCCCATGGTGCAAGATCGGTTTGCGGGTCTTGTGCCGCATAGCCTTTTACTGGTATCATGTTTTTTGGTTTTTGTTTTAATGGTTTTCGTAATACTAATATGGATACAAAGCGTCCTTATCTGGTAATTTTAATGTCAGTAATCAATTAACGTTAGTGTAGTCTTTTAAATATAAAAGACAATGATTCTATAAAATAGGAACACCAAAAACAGCAAGTTGTTCGGCATTGTTGTTATATCTATTTACCAAGCACATCCCTAACTCCCTCTCCTTCCTAGTGGGCCGGGGAGAGGCTTATTAGAACCCCGTATTGGTAATCAGTTCTTTCCAGGTTTCCAGGTCGGTTTTCACATCTTCCATTTTCTGGTAAGCCAGGTTATAAGCATCCTGACCAAGGAATAGGTGCACAGGCGCTTCTTCGGCCTCGGCCACGGTGATGATAGCTGCAACGCCTTTCTCAGGGTCGCCGGCCTGCTGGCCGTTAATATCATTCTGGTGAGCTGCTTGCACATCGCGCACGGCTTTGTAAGCTGCAATTTCGTTCTTAGGTACACTTAACGAATCTGGGTTTAAGAAATTCGTACGGAAATATCCCGGGGAAACGATTGTGGCTTTTATACCAAATGCTTTGATCTCGGCGGCTAACGATTCGGTAAAGCCCTGCACTGCAAATTTAGTAGCACAATAGATACCAAAACCCGGGAAGTTCCCGGTAAACCCACCAATGGATGATACGTTAAAGATATGCCCCGATTTTTGTTCGCGCAGATGTGGCATCACCGCACGAATCACGTTTAACGATCCAAATACGTTTACGTCAAAATTAGCACGTGCTTCGGTATCACTTAATTCTTCCAGGCTGCCCACCATGCCGTAACCTGCATTGTTTACCACAACATCTATCTTACCAAACCGGCTAATAGTTTGGCTGATGGCACTGGTCACGCTTTGCTCATCGGTTATGTTTACGGCCAGTGGTAAAAAGCTTTCGTTTTTGCCAACGGCGTTTTCCAGGTCGGCTATGTTACGTGATGTAGCGGCTACGTAATAGCCCTTATCTAATAGTTGTTTTACAAGGCTTAAACCAAGCCCTTTGGAGGCGCCGGTTACAAACCATACTTTTTGATCGTTCATTATTTTATGCTTTTTTGTTAGATGATAAATTTGTTCTTTTTAGGCCGTTTACCTTTACTTTCAAAGACTATTAGGGGCGTTTGAAAGCCGTTTTAGGGCGTTTGAAGGCCGTTTTTAGGTCGTAATTTCTCTTGCTGAATTATAAAATTCAAACAATTAGAGGGATTGCGTTTTAAGCGCTGTAGGCCATAGACTTGCTTAACTCTTCGTTAAAACGGAACTCTTTTTCCAGCCTCTCCAGTTGGGCCATGGCACGGTCATAGGCATCGGCGCCTAAGAGCAGGTGTAGCGGTGGGTTTTGAGTAAAGGCTACGTTGATGATGGCCGCGGCAGCTTTTTCCGGGTCGCCGGCTTGCTGGCCATCGTAACCCTGGTACCTCTTTAAAGATTCGGCAACTACCTTGTAATCCTCTATCCTGTTTTTGGCTATCACAATAGAGTCCGGCGTTAAAAAGCTGGTACGGAAGGCACCCGGGGCCACAACGGTTACATTTACCCCAAACTCGCGCACATCCTCTGCCAATACAGTAGAAAGCCCCTCTACTGCAAACTTAGTAGCTGCGTAAACCGACCAGCCAATGCCCGGCGCAAAACCTGCTATAGATGATATATTGATGATGTGGCCGGCCTGCTGGTAGCGCATATAGGGCATTACCATACGGATCACGTTAAGCATACCAAATACATTTACATCAAAGCTGTTGCGGGTTTCTTTATCGGTTAGCTCTTCTATACTGCCGCCAATGCCGTAGCCCGCGTTATTAATAACCACGTCTATCCGGCCAAAGGCTTTTTTAGTTTGATGCATAGCGCAACCTACGCTATCCTCATTGGCAAGATCAACCTCAATAGGCAAAAAGTTATCGGCTGTCGAACCAACGGCAATAACCAGTTCGGCCAGGTTGCGTGAGGTGGCTGCTAGGTTTTGGCCCAAAGCAAGCAATTGCTTTACCAGGCTTAGCCCCAACCCCTTAGACGCGCCTGTAACGAACCATGTTTTTTTGTTGTTTGTATTATTGATGTTTTGCATGTTACAAAATTAAAACATCAACAAACCCTGCCGTTTGCACAAATCAAACAAATAGTTACATAATTCAAACAGACCTATAGGAAGACGGGGTAGAACTGGTTTGTTTTTTGAAAAAGTTATTAAAATGTGCCGGCTCTTCGAACCCTAAACTGTAGCTAATTTCAGATACATTCCAGTTGGTGTGCCTTAGCAAAGCCTTGGCTTCGCTGGCCAGTCGCTCTGTAATATGGTCGGTAGTGGTTTTACCGGTAGTTTGGCGGATGGCCCTGTTCAGGTGGTTTACATGTACAGATAACCTGTCGGCAAAATCTTTGGCAGATCGGAGGTTAAAGCGCTGTGCAGGCGTTTCTATCGGGAACTGGCGCTCCAGCAATTCAGTAAATATCGATGTGATGCGCGAGTTGGCATCCGGGTGCTGATAAATGGTTTCCTGCGGCTGCAATTTAAGGGCATAATGCATCAGTTCGGTAACATAATTGCGCAGCAGATCATATTTAAAGCGATAATCGGAATTGATCTCGGCAAGCATTTTATCAAAGATCTGGGCAGCATATGCATCCTGCTCGCTATTAAGCACATAGGTTGGCTTGGCAGTTAAGGCAAACATCGGCAGCTCGTGCACATTGGCGCGCAAGGCATCCGTAAAAAACGATTCTTTAAAGATACAGAAGGCCCCGGAATGATCGGTACTTTTATGCTCAAAGGTATAAGGTACGTTGGGGTTAAAAAATATCAGGGTAGTGCCATCTACCTCTATACTTTTATCAGCATAGTGTATCACGTTTTTACCGCGGATCAGGCTTATCTTGTAAAAATCGCGGCGGGTATAAACTACCGGCTTTGCACCGGGAGCGTAACAATCCTCTAAGTTAAAAACATTAAAGTGCCCTATCTCCTGCCCCAGGTTATCGGGCAGGTAATTAAATTTCTGTTTGTAAAAATCCTCGATGGTTTCTGTAGCTGCCATAAAGCAAAGTTACACAATTCAAACATTTTAACAACATTTAAAAAACGCCCCAAAACACCCCTTTTTAAGGGCTAAACACGACCAAAAAACGGCCTTCAAACGTCCAAAAACACCCTCAGAACGGCCTTTATGGGTTTTAAAATACCCAAAACGGCACAAAAAAAGCCATGAAAACACATGGCTTAAAATTGATCCTTTGCCTGCTCCGAAACCTCCATCGTACCTTCTATCAGCGTACCATAAAAATCGGTAACACTCATACCTGCGGCCCTTACCTGTTGTGGTATCAGGCTATTGGCACTTTGGCCGGGGGTAGTGTTCACTTCAATAAAGTAAAACTCCTGCGTACCTTCCAGTAATATAAAATCTACCCGTACCATGCCGCGGCAATTAAGGCGCAGGTAGATCTGGGTGACAATTTCGGCGATCTCGTGGTTTTTAGCTTCGGGCAGGTCAGCCGGGGTAATTTCTTTAGAAACGCCGGAAGTGTATTTGGCTTCATAATCAAAAAAGTCCTTAGAGCTAATGATCTCGGTAGCGGGCAGCACCACAATTTTGCCATGCAGCCTGGCAATGCCGATGCTAAACTCGCGGCCTTTGATAAACTCTTCTATCAGGACCTGGGTGTCTTCTTTAAAGGCTTTTTCTATCGCCTCGTGCAGGCCGCCAACATTATAAACCTTGCTCATGCCCACGCTGCTGCCGCCGTTGTTTGGTTTAATAAACAGCGGAAATTTTAGGGTTGATGCAATGGTAGCCGTATCATGATCGTCGTGCCGGTGCAACTGGATCGACTTTGCGGCATGCAAACCGTGAATACCATTTACAATGGCCTTGGTGTAAGCCTTGTTCATGGTAATGGCAGATGTGGTGGCATCACAGGTATTATAAGGTATCCCTATCAGGTCGAAATAGCTTTGCAGTTTGCCATCCTCACCGGGGGTACCGTGCACGGTTATAAACGCAAAATCAAATTTTATTTTTTTTCCGTTAAGGGTTAGGCTAAAGTCGTTCTTGTCAATATCAATGGCCGGGCCATCGGTTTCGTAAACCCAATTGTGGCGGTTTATCAATATGGTATAAACCTTGTATTTGCCGGCATCTAAACTGGCGGCAATATTTTTAGCGCTGTTAATAGATACTTCGTACTCGCCGGTAAAGCCACCGGCCAAAAGGGCTACGTTTATGGTTTTCATGATAGCCAAAGATAGTTTTTGATTTTGAATGTGAAGATAGCCGATTAAGATTTTAGGTAAATCACAGCCAGAGGGGATATTTGACAAGAGACGCTAAGTATCGCGCCCCTACAATTATAATATTATGTGTAAAAGCAATATTTCGCTACAACTTTAAATCATAAATATTGGCTTTGGTTGCAATAAAAAATTGTTCCATTTCTACGAAATAAATGAAGCAGTTTAATAAGATCACTACACAGCTAATCACAACTGAAAAAATATCATTCTTGAACAAAATTACCATATAGAAAAGATTATTACTTTTATTGAATGGGTAGTTATACAGATTTAATAGTTAATGGACGAGTTATTTACACAACAAAAAGTTACCCTTCGGAAATAATTAATTGGGTTTTTACTCAGGATGATATTTTAATATACGATGAGATAGATCAGATATCAACAGAAAATGGTCAGACTACTAGCAAGCATTTAAGAGAAGTCCACCTATTATTAACTACAGCAACTAATATGCTTGATAGATTAAATATTTTAGGATACAATGAATCATCCATAAAAAAAGAATTTGAGAGTTTTTTATTCCAAAAAAACGAGGAAATTAACGATGCAGGCCATCTTAATATATATGGTTCTGAAATTGTAGAAAAAGAAAAAGAATTTTGGCGCAATGCAAACTTTGAAAAGTGGAAAAAAGCCGTTAGCGAAATCTTTCAGGATAGTTTTAAATTTATCACCGTTAAAGATTACGATACATCGCTCTACAATATAGAATCTCATATTTGTTTTCAAGGTACAGAATTGATTACTTCGATGCCATTTACTACATTTTTGGGAGCATTAACCTTTATATTAATTTCAGTGCCGTCTGATTCAGAAATAATTCAAGATTATTCGGAGATTTATAATGGTGGGTGGGTTGATGATGAAACCATTATTGATACTTCTGTGAGGGAAAAAACAATAATTCTTACAGAAGGATTGTCAGATATCTCAATTCTAAAACCCTGTTTAAAATTATTGTACCCACACCTCTACGACTTCTATAGTTTTTTTGATTTTGAAGGCTACAATAACCAAGGAGGTGCTGGAAATTTAGTGAACCTAATAAAATCATTTGCAGGTGCCGGGATTCGAAATAAATTAATTGCTATTTTCGACAATGACTCCGCCGCAAAAGATGCACAGCTATCATTAACAAATTTAAATCTTCCAAATCATTTTAAGATTATCAACTATCCTAACTTGGATTTAGCAAATAATTACCCGACAATTGGTCCTACTGGCATTCATAATACTAACATAAACGGTTTGGCGTGTAGCATTGAGATGTATTTAGGTGAAGACGTTTTGATAAATGAGAAAGAAGAATATGTTCCAATTCAGTGGAAAGGATTTATACCGAAAGTAAATGCTTATCAAGGTGAATTATTAGATAAAAGTACAATTCAGAAAAAATTCTTACAAAAGTTAAAGTTAGCTCAATCTGACGACGGCGCTAACATTTCCAACCAAGATTGGACAGGCTTAACTTCAATTTTCAAAGCTATTTTCAACTGCTTTAATTGAATCCATCATTTCAATTTTATAAAAAACAGATAATTGATCTGTATGTGATTAAGATTATTAACAACTTAAAAGGCTACGCTGACTAATATGAATACTATCTACAAAAATTTCCCAAAAAAGAGTAGTGATAAAAACTGGGTAATGCTGTTTTAATTTATCTATAGACACGCCGGGTATTTGGTAAGTAGTAGCAGCATATTAACACCGTACTAAAGTAACAAAAAACCAATGCAACACGTTTACGAAATTTTACATACGCAGCTCAATATCCTAAAGCAGCTCTGCTTTATTCAGTTTTTAAACTCTTAATAGGATTAACAATGGCCGCTTTTACACATTCGTAACTTACGGTTAACCAGGCTACACCTAAAGCGGCTACAGAAGCCATAAAGAACACCACCCAACTAACGTTTATATGACAGGCAAAACCTGCCAGCCATTTATTTACTGCATACCACGCAAGAGGTATTCCATTTGTTAACGACCTTATATAGCTGCTTATTTATTTAGTGCACCCGGTTTTATTCCGGCGAAGATAGGGTCTACCTCTGCCAGTTCGAGCGAGATGACCATGTTTTTGGTTAGCTCTTTGTATTTTTTAAAATGTACCGTTTGGCGATGTGCCTCATAAGCTGCACTATCGGCATAAACCTCCATTACGGTTACCCGGTTGGGTTTAATTTTATCAGCAACAGAAAATAACATCAACACGCCGGGCTCATTTTTTAACGACGCCTCCCCTATCTCTTTTACAGCAGCTTTATAATTCTCTACCTGCGCGGGGTCTATCTCTATCTTCGCGATGCGCACCACCTGTTTGTTATCCTGAGCTACGGCGCTGTTAAACATCGCGATCAGCATACAGGTAAAAACTATTTTTAATACTTCTAAGCCGCGTTTTCTTAATTGTGTCTTTTTCATCTGTTTATTTTTTAGCCGGCGTATTGTTCATTTGTTACCTGCTCCATCCAATCTACCGGCGAGCCGTTCTCTTTTTCCTGCACAGCAATATGGCTCATGGCTGTTGTAGCCGTTGCGCCATGCCAATGCTTTTCGTTGGGTTCAAAATAAACAACATCTCCGGGGAAGATATTTTCTTTTTCATCACCCTCGCGCTGTACCCAGCCTGCACCCGCGGTAACTATAAGTGTTTGGCCAAACGGATGGGTGTGCCAGGCAGTGCGGGCGCCCGGTTCAAACGTTACCAGGGCCATGGCCACGCGGGCCGGTGCAGGCGGTTCGTTCAATGGATCTATACGTACTGTGCCGGTAAAATATTCTGCGGGCCCCTTACCCGATGGCCTGGAGCCGATTCGTTTAATTTCCATAGCTGTTTTATTATTTTTTGTGATGATGCCGATTTAATGAGGCAATCAACATGAAACAAAAGTCCGTCCATTTATTTAAGAATGGCTTACACAAATTACGGAAGTTTATACCATAATCAGTGTTTAAGGCAATGTAATACTTTGGGCTTGTGCTAACAAATTATCTCGCCTGACGAGAAATTGAAAATTCGACATTCGAAATCAAATCGCTATGTTTGAACTTAATTTTCCTACAGAAACACATGAGTAATTTTTGGGCTTATTTAAAAACCAGGCAATTCAGAAACACTATATTATTGATCGTAGCCAGCACTATTGGCATTGTACTGATCGCCTTTTTCAGCCTTAGTTCGTACACCCGCCACGGGCAGGGCATACCTGTTCCAAAACTTAAGGGCCTAAATGTAGACAGGGCTATGCAGCTACTTAAAGAACAGGGCTTTAACTATAAAATAGATTCGGTTTACGTACCCGACCAGGCACCCGGCACCATTGTAGAGCAAGACCCTGATGCCGGCACCAACGTTAAAGAAAACCGCACCATATACCTTACCATGGTTACCCAACTGGCACCAAATGTATCCCTGCCAGATCTGATAACCGAGCAAAGCATTTACCGCGAAGCAGTAGCCACGCTATCTAACTATGGCTTGAAGATTGGCGATACCACCTACCGGTCGGACATTGCGCGCGACCGTGTGCTGGAAGTGCGTTTTGGCGGGCAGATCATAAAACCTGGTACTAAAATACCGAAAGGATCTAAGCTGGATCTGGTGTTAGGTAACGGCGAAGGTGCAAGCGAGGTAGATATCCCCGAATTGTTAAACCTTGATCTGGATGCGGCTAAATTTTCTATAAAAGGTGCAGGTTTAACCGTGGGTACCATTACGTATGAAGGCTCGATAACCGATTCTACCAATGTAATTGTGGTGTCGCAGTCGCCTATGCATTCAGATTCGTTGAGCAAAACCAGTATCGGCACACGTATTAATTTAACGGTGTCACAAGGCAAGGCAAGCGATGTCCCTACAAATTGATGCAGTTAATTTGCAGCAACGCATCCAAAACGGCGAAGCGCTAAACTTGCTGGATGTTAGGGAAGCTATTGAATACCATACCTTTAATATAGGCGGGCAAAACATACCGGTGGGTAAGCTAAAAGAGCATATTAACCGTATCTGCTACAACAAAACAGACGAGATAATCGTTATTTGCAGTGCAGGTATCAGGAGCGAAACCGCGCAGGCCATTTTAACAGAAAACGGCTTTGGGCACATCGTAAACCTTAAAGGCGGCCTCAAAAGCCTGCAAAAATTAAACATTAAGTAAAAACATCTTCTATTTTATATATGAAAAAATTTTGGATAGCGCTGGTGGTTATCATCATTGTATCATTAGCGGCAACAGGCGTATTTTATTACCTGCGTTTTTTTGGGCCAAACGTTACAGATAACCAGCAATACCTGTACATCAAAACCGGGTCGAACTTTGAGGATGTTTACAAAACTATTAAAGACCAGGAAATTGTAAAAGACACTACCTCCTTTTTACAATCGGCCCACAGCATGAAATTTTTGAAGGTTAAGCCAGGTAAATACCGTTTAAAAAGCGGCATGAGCAACCGTAACTTTATTAACATGCTAAAATCAGGCAATCAGGAAGCGGTTACCCTGGCCATCCACAACATCAGGTTAAAAGATCAGTTCGCCGGCTTTGTATCTAAAAAGATAGAGGCCGACTCTGTTTCGATATTACGCCTGCTGGATTCTGCTAAATTTGCCGAACAATACGGCTTTACCACCGATAATATTTACACCGTTTTTATCCCAAACTCTTACCAACTTTACTGGAATACATCACCAGAGAAATTCTTTAAAAAGATGTATGCCAATTATGAAAAGTTCTGGACGCCTGAGCGTAAACAAAAAGCAGCTGCCTTAAAACTAACACCACAAGAGGTTTCTGTTTTAGCATCCATTGTAGATGCCGAGGCTTTGCATGACGATGAAATGCCTACCATTGCCGGCCTTTACCTTAACCGCCTTAACAAAGGCATGAAGCTACAGTCGGACCCTACTGTGATCTTCGCAGTGAATGACTTTACTATAAAACGCGTACTTAATCGCGACTTAATTACTAATTCGCCGTACAATACTTACATGTATAAAGGTTTGCCCCCCGGCCCTATCATGATGCCATCGGTAAATGCTATTAATGCAGTATTAGATTATAAAAAAACGGATTATATATACATGTGCGCTAAGGCAGATTTTAGCGGCAACCATGCTTTTGCCACAAATGAAGCCGAACATAAAATTAACGCCAAGGCATTTCAGCAGGCCCTTAACGACAGGAATATTAAACGCTAATGTTTCAGAACGCTACCAAGCTTAGGGTGCGCTACGGCGAGACCGACCAAATGGGGTATATGTATTATGGCAACTATGCCGAGTTTTTTGAGGTGGGCCGTGTAGAGATGCTGCGCAGCCTGGGCCTTACCTACGCCGGTATGGAAGCATCTGGCATTATGATGCCTGTGCTGGAGTTAAAGTGCAAGTACCTTAAACCCGCCCGATACGACGAAGAGATCACCATCAATGTGATCATGGACAAGATGCCCGGTGTAAAGATCCATTTCCGTTACGAATTGTTTAACCACCGCGAAGAACTGATCCATATTGGCGAAACGCTGCTGGCCTTCATCAACATGAAAACCAACCGCCCCTGCCTGCCCCCTGCCGATTTTGTTGAAAAACTAAAGCCTTTTTTTGAGTAATTTTAGCCTGAATGAAATGGGCGCATAAATTTTTATTAAACTTTAAGTTTTACCAATACCTTACCGACTGGGCTAAAACTGTTTACATCCCCGGTTTTAGGCCCCTGCCGCTGTACACCGTTGTGGTGTTTTTTATACTGGAGATCCAAAAAACGTCGTTAGCCAATCGCGCGGCGGCTTTGGCTTATAATTTTATGCTGGCGCTTTTCCCGGCCATTATATTTTTATTTACACTGATAGCCTATATCCCCATCAAAGGTTTCCAGAAAAATCTGCTCGATCTTTTCGCTTTGATCATGCCAAGAAATGCTTATGATGTTTTTGAAAGCACCATAGTAGATATTATTTCCAGGCAAAACGGCAAATTACTGTCTGTAGGGTTTTTGACGGCATTGTACTTTGCAACCAATGGCGTAAGTAATTTGATGCAGGCGTTTAATAAATCATCATTGATTCTGGAAACCCGTACCTGGCTTAAACGCCGTTTTGTAGCATTGTTATTAACCATTGTAATCAGTATTTCCCTACTTGTAGCCATCGTTATCATGACCGCCGGCCAATCGGTAATATACTTTATCAAGCACGAACTGGATAGCAAAGCAGCCTTTTGGGCATGGCTGATAGCCTTCTCACGCTGGTTAATTATTATGGTGATATTCTTTACCAGTATCTGCATATTATACCGCTACGGGCCTTCAAACAAGCGCAAATGGAAGTTTATTAACCCCGGCTCCATTTTGGCTACATCGTTGGCGATACTAACGTCCATCGGGTTCACTTACTATACCAACAACTTTTCGTCTTACAACACTGTTTATGGAGCCATCGGTACCCTCATTGTAGTCATGATATATTTATACCTAAATAGTATGATTTTACTCATCGGATTCGAATTAAACGCCAGTGTTGACCTTTCTAAGCGCACAATTAGGATAGAAAAACCGCGTTTTAACACCTTCCGCATCAAAAAAGCAGAGGATTTGGGCAATTAAAACCATGGCTACCAAACGATTACAATTATTTAAAAAAAAGTTAATATGAAATTTGGCAATTCGCCCCGGATTTGTACTTTTGTCCCCGGAGAGCTGGCAGAGTGGTCGATTGCGGCAGTCTTGAAAACTGTTGACTGTAACAGGTCCTGGGGTTCGAATCCCTAGCTCTCCGCCGATAACATATCAAACAATTCAAAAACGCCTTAAATGCATCATTTAAGGCGTTTTTTGTTATAAGACCTACCGAAAATATTCAATAAATCGCATCCTTCTGGTGACCTATTGGTGACCTGCAACGCATCAGGACCAACAGGTCACCAGAAAGCTTATAAAGTGCTATAAATCAACATGTTCAATAGGTGAACATCTTGATTTATAGCTTAGGAAGTAACTAATTTTATCCACTTTAAAGCGACCTGTTATGAACAAATCCTTTTCCCTGCTCTTTTACGTAAAGAGTTCTAAGGTCAGTGCCGACGGCACCGCCCCTGTTTATTTACGCATTACTATTGATGGCCAACGCATCGAAATCTCCTCTAAACGGCAAGTCATTCCATCTAAATGGAGCACAGCTGCACAAAAATTAATTGGATCTGGTGACCACACCCGGTCAGTCAATGATTACCTGAAAACATTGGAGCACCAGGTCTATAAGGCGCATCAGCTAATGTTAAACAGCAAAACACCTCCAACGGCAGCAAATCTCAAAAGCTTACTGCTTGGCAAAGAAGAAATCTCGCCAGATAAAATGCTTGTCCCCATATTCGAGCATCACAACAACCAGGTAAAAGCATTGCTCGGCAAGGAATTTTCAAAAGGCACTTACGACCGATACCAAACCAGCCTGAAGCATACCAAAGATTTCCTGATGTGGCAATATAAAATAAGTGACATTGCCATCACGCGTATCGATCATGAATTCGTCATGGCTTATGATTTT